>Ga0155637_136_pt1 | contig 14399 bp, 17 predicted proteins | sample RifCSPhighO2_12_FD_107294 | JGI IMG/M metagenome (GOLD analysis project Ga0155637, IMG submission 107294) | candidate division TM6 bacterium RIFCSPHIGHO2_12_FULL_32_22
GTTATATGCAAATACTGTAAGCGCTCTACGGTAAAAACTTTGGGACACATGATTACACATCTAAAAAGACAGCACCGAAAATTTGCTTCCAGTGAAGATATAATAAAAAAATATGTTTGCGCTTATGCACAAAAATACGATAATTATCGTGTAATAGTTAAATAATTAGACAAGCTCGTGCTGGCGCAGCATCAGCACCTTCGATAAGCAATGGCATACAAATCAGCTTATATTTTCCTGCTTCAACATTCTGTAATCTTAAGCCTTCAATAATTGGAATTCCTGATTCCAACAATGTAGTATGAGTTAGGCGTGCTGGTTGATTACGTTCAATACCAAGATAATCTATTCCAACAGATTTTAGATTAAAAGTTTCTACGAGATAATTTGCAGCGGAAGAATCTAAATAGATAAACTCATAATCAAACGGCGCAACATAATTTAAAAAACTATTTTTTGTTTTAAATAGCAGAATTTCAGCTTCAATTTTAATTTTTTGCAAATCTGCCATAGAAATTTTTTCATCTAAATGTGTGAGATCTATTACCTGACAATCACCAATTAAATTTTCAAGAAATACAAAATCTATTGTTTCGCCATTCTCTAGAAAATGTGCTGGTGCATCTACATGAGTACCAGAATGAGAGCTCATACAAATCTGGATTTCACGTACATTGTCAGAATGAAATTCTCTTATCTTTTTTATTGAAACGTCTTTTTTATCTTTATATGTTGTCATATCATTGCTGATAGGCCAACTGATATCAATTATTTTCATTATTATCACAAATATTCACTAATCTCTCCAATTAAAATTGTTTTGTTTTGCGAACTTTAAAAGTTCATTTTTGGGACCATTAGATCCGGATTCATACATATAAAGTTTTGGTTTTAGCGCTTTAATATCGTCAATAATTTTCCAGCTATATTCTATCTCATCAAAACGAACCGAAATAGCCTGATCACCATTAATAATATCTGTAAAAATATATTCGTAAGCTTCCGGCGTGCTTGTAAATAGACATCCATAACAGAAATCCATCAATACTGGAACTACTGCATCTCTTTCTCCAGGTTTTTTGGCATTAACCTCAAAAGAAAAACCAGCATCAGGAAAAATAGTTATTGTTAAAAAATTGCCTTCAATTGGGCAGCTATTCTTTGTTAATTTACAATCTATTTTTTTAAATTGAATATTAATTTTTGTGCTCTTTTCTTTTAAATTTTTCCCGGTTTTTAAATAGAATGGCACATTTTTCCAACGTTTATTATTTACAAATAATTTTAAAACCGCAAAAGTTTCAGTTTTTGAATCTTTTGGGATAGTTTTTTCTTTTGTATAATTTTTGTACTGGCCTAAAAATCCAGAATCTACGGCCACACTCTTTAAAACTTTTGCTTTAGAATCTCTAATGCTATCACCAACTAATTTTTTGGGTTCATCCATAGCAATAAGAGCTAGAAGCTGTAACATATGATTTTGTACTACGTCGTTTAATGCGCCATATTTGTCATAATATATGCCTCGTATGCCACTATCTTCATTTAAGATTATCTGCACAGATTCAATATGATCTCGATTCCAGAGCGACTCAAAAATATAATTTGTAAAACGAACATACAAAATATTTTCTACAACTTCTTTTGCAAGATAATGATCAACTCTATAAACTTGTGATTCATCTAATAAAGCCAAAATTTCTCTATTTAATTTTTCCGCAGATTTAAGATCATAACCAAAGGGCTTTTCATATGCAATTCTATTCCAAGTTTTATCTGATTTTTTTTGGCGTTTTAAAATACCAAATTTCACAAGATGTTTTGTTATATCATAAAAGACGCTCTCTGGTGTAGCACAATAGGCTAAACGATTTCCAGAGAGTTTATATTTTTTTTCTTGATTAACAATCAGCTCTTTTAACGCCTTAAAATCTCTCTCATTTTTTACATCATTAGTTAAATATGATGTTCTTTCTACTAATTTTTTCCATGATTTTGGATCTATATTTTGTACAAATTTTTTTGCTGGATTTAGAATCTCTTCTACACTCTTTTTTTCAAGACCAATTCCAATTAATACAAAGTTTTCTATTTTTTTATCTTTTATAAGCTGATATAAACCAGGCAATAATTTTCTTTTACTTAAATCACCAGTTATTCCAAAAACAATGAAAGTTGAATCGTTCATTTTCTAGCTTTCTAAATTTAAAGCTCAAAATTAAGACTTTTATAGCGATCTTTGCTAAGATATCAAAAATAATATTTATCAACAATTTAAATTACAAAGAAACTATATGTTCCTGCGAACTTATATAATATTACTATTTACTTTATCTAATGCCGCACCAGAAAAAGTTGGTTTAAATTGTATATTAAAGTCTCGTATGCACGCTAGAGAAATAATAAGCAAATTAGATACTCAACTTATGAAAGCAATTGAAAATGACAATCAAAAAGAAGTAGTTAGATTATTAAATTTAGGCGCAAATCCAAACTATATAGAAAGATGTGACAAGTGTATATTAAGCTCCGTACAAAGTCCGGAAATGGCACAACTACTAATTTCTAGAGGCGCTGATGTTAACTTAATATTAGAAACAAGCCCACTCATAGAAAATAGAGATTGTTCTCGTCCTTTAACACTAGTAGGACAAATTGGAAGCATAGAGATACTAAAAACACTAATTCAAGCTGGAGCATTATTTTACAAAGAGTCTTGTTTAATTAATACATCTATATGGTGGGCTTTTCAATCTAATGGCAACACAACAAGATTAGAACTTGTTTTAGAAGCTGGTTGTTATGCAAATCCTATGGAATGGGATTATAGTGAATATCCTGAATTAGAAAAATACGTCACAACATTGCTCCACGATACATTATTAATTCATAGAAAATACAACCATATGATATATTTTCCATATGAAGCTAAAGATTTCGCTGAAAACTTTATAAAAAAAGCTCAATTTCCAAAAGATTCATATAAGTTTAATATGGGCATGAACATTCTGATTCAGAAAATGAAAACTTCTCAACTTAGTAACAGCATGCATATTTTGATAAAAGCGTATGCTAAAAGAGTTGCTCAAGAAATTTTATCAAATTCAAAAAATCTAGTTAAAGAAGAATATATATATGAAATATCTCCAGCTACTGACGCGAAAAGCAAAATATATAAAAATATGAATTTTTTGGAACTAGTAAAAAAACAATTTAATATACTTTTAAAAACTCCAAAAATAGCTGAAACCGCTACACAAACAGAAGATTCTGTAATTAAAAAACGATGTAGTTGTACATTGCTTTAGCTATTCAACAATATTATAAACATTAGCTTTGTATTAATCTATTCAACAAGCTTCTGGAGCCTAGCTATCAAAACCTGTTCTGTCGCGCCGCCTACAAATCTCTGTTTTTGTGTTCCATTTACATATATAACTGATGTAGGAATAGAAGTTACACCAAAATGTCTTGAAATAGATTTGTATTTATCAAAATCTATTTCTATATAAGTTGCATTAACAGTATTACCTCTAGATGGAAAAGTTTTGTGACTTTTTGCTACAGAAGCTACAATTGGCGCAAATTTTTGACAAGGGCCACACCAGCCGGCAAAAAACTTAAGCATAACCAAACCGCTTTTCTTTAAAACAAGATTTAGCGCTTCATCATCATTTACTTTTGCAAGATTATTCTTTTGTAGTTCTGAATTAAGTTGACTTGTTACAGAAGATAAGGACACAACGCCACTAAATTTCAGATTGTCCACAATTTCCTGAACAGAAGTGGAACATAATGAATTTAGTGTTAAAATAAGTAATAAATAGAGTTTTTTCATAATTCTCCTATGATTAAAACCTTAATTCATTCTATAATGATTTTTGAAAATATTAAAAGGCCATAATTATGACATCAATTAAATTTCTATTGTTAAATTTTTTAATATTTAATCTATCTTCACAGGAAACTGAACAAAAATCAAATTTTCCAGCTCTTAGAATTTTAGCACTTAAAGCAATCAATGCCGAAATTCAAAAAAATGTGGCTTCTGATCTATTTCAACAAACATTATTAAATGCACCACCAGATCTCATTGAAGAATTGCTTGAAAATCTCGATTTTGTAAAGCAAAGAAGTCTTATAGATCATGAAAATTTATCCAATATTATAATTAGTGCTGATGGTAAAAGAGTTGCTGCAATTGAATATCACCCTTATGATATTTTTGGATCGCATCCCAAACATCTAATTATAGAAGAAGACGGTAAAGTTAAATCTATAGATGGCCGATTTCTATGTTTTGTAGCAGATAAATTAATAAATATCATTGTGGCCATTTTGAAAGATTATACTCTCTCGTTTCAACCAGTTAGTTTAATGATATTTGATAAAAATGGAAATGTTATTAAACAAATTTTCGACAACTATTTCCGTCCTAAAATATCTGATGATGGTTCTATAATAGCCGCTGCTAAATCTACACCGCTAAATAATATTGATATTGATATATTTGATCGAGGTGGAATGTTATTAAAAACAATTGCGGTCGAAGCTAATTGTTTCTTAACTAATATAATTCTAAATCATGATGGAAGCATAATAGCAAAAAAACAAGAATCAAGAGATAGTCATAAAAATTTCACCGATTTAGTAGATATAAAAACAGGAAAGTCTACGCACAATAATATGAAACTTTTCAATTTTAATGAGAGAAGATATATATACACATTAGATAATATAGCATTATTAATTTTTAGTGAAGGCAAATTATTCAAACACATAATGATAACTGATATAGGTCATACAAACATAGCCTCAGATGCAGCTCTAAATAAATTGATATATATTAAAGATAATCGATATAAAATTCATATCTTGGATAGTGATATAACAGTTGATACAAATATCGAAGCAAAGCAACTTGGAGATGAAAACTATGTTATTATGCAGGATAGGGGCGATTTTGCTATCATTTCAACTAAATATGCATGTAATCCAGTTGAAAAATTTTTAATAGATACACGCAATGGAAAAGTGATTAAAAAAATTGATAATAATCTAAGAACAACAACAGCTGATTTTTCTCATATGTTATCAAAAAATGGCCAGACATTTACAATCTATGCATCGCCATTATATAATGCTATTCAGAAAATAATATCGCAAAATAATGTAACAGATCTAAAATATTTACTCTCTTTAATAGAAGATCACACTCCTCAATTCAGAAGACATTTAGGTGAACTGAGGTTAAATGAAGTCCAAGATACAATCAGACAAAAATTGGAGGAGCAAATATGAAACTTATTAAAAGCTACTTATTAATATTAACAATACAAATTTATTGCCAGGAAGTTCAAGTCGAAAAAAAATCAAGTTTTCCAGCATTAAGAGTTATTGCAAGCAGAACTCTTGCTTCTAAAATGAACACCGAATTGGCAAAAGATATGTTATTAAAATGCCCTTCTGATCTTTTACCTGAGATTCTGGATAATTTAGTAAACCTGAATTTTGATCATCAAATTTCTGCACCAATTAGTCAAAGATTTGTAAAAATTAGCGATGATGGCAAAAAAATTGTAGCAATTTTAGAAGAATATTCTGCAGGAGGAATGGTATTTAATGTCGGCTCGTTAATGCTAGAAGATGGTTCAACGCATATAATAGATGGCACATTTAGCGAAATGACAACTGATGGCCCAATCAATAGAATTGCTTTAGTAGAATCTAAATTTGTAAGAAATGAAAGAATACAACAAGAATATCTGGAGGCCAGAGCAAGCCAAGCTGCATATCAGATACCACCACATTCAGTAATAAACAAAAATTTATTAGTATTAGATGGTAATGGAAAAGAGATAAAAAAAATAAAAGGCAGATTTAAATCTATAAATATGTCAGAAAATGGAACAACGCTTGTAGCTGTAAAATATGACCCTGAAAATCACGTTTCTAACAAAATATCTATTTTTGATTGTGACGGAAATATTTTGGCAAAAGTTGATAATGAAACTAATGCAAGAAATTTTGATGCGCTTAAAGTTAGTGGCAATGGACAAGTTATAGTTTTTTCAACATCTGATTGCACAGGTACTTATGCAGTAAGAAATCCCATAAAAATTTATAATAGATCTGGACAACTCATATTTGAATTAAAAGAAACTTGCGTGGTTTCTGGCACTACAATTAATTATAACGGGATAGTATTAACTTTATGCTCAAATCCACCCTCTGATTTTATAGATATCGATTTTGAAAGTGATAATCCGTATAAAGATAAACTAAAAATTATAGATACTCAATGCAATATCGAAACATTGAAACATTCGGATATGGAACTAGAATCCAATGATGATGGGTCTTATTTTATTGCAAGATATCAAGCAGATAAAGGACAAAGTGAAAAATATCTATGGACTCCTACAATACATAATCTAGATAAACAAACAGAAATAGAAATACCCGCTTTGTCAGATGAGTGTGTATATAAATTAACTAATGGCAAAATAATATTCAAAAATAACTCTGATTATAGAAATACAAAATTAAGGGTAGTTGATATAAATTCTGGCAAAACTGAATTAACACTTCCTGCAAATTTCAATATTATTGCCGTAAATAAAGCAGAATCAATGTTTTTAATAGAACATAATGGAAAATATTTTATCTAAGATAAACTAAAAATTATAGATACTCAATGCAATATCGAAACATTGAAACATTCGGATATGGAACTAGAATCCAATGATGATGGGTCTTATTTTATTGCAAGATATCAAGCAGATAAAGGACAAAGTGAAAAATATCTATGGACTCCTACAATACATAATCTAGATAAACAAACAGAAATAGAAATACCCGCTTTGTCAGATGAGTGTGTATATAAATTAACTAATGGCAAAATAATATTCAAAAATAACTCTGATTATAGAAATACAAAATTAAGGGTAGTTGATATAAATTCTGGCAAAACTGAATTAACACTTCCTGCAAATTTCAATATTATTGCCGTAAATAAAGCAGAATCAATGTTTTTAATAGAACATAATGGAAAATATTTTATCTATAAAAATCAAAATGTTCTGCAAGAAGCTATAAAAAGCATAATGGAAAGCAAAGATTCAAAAGATATTGAATATCTAAAACAATTAATGGCCTTCATACCATTTCAAAAATTTCTTTAATGCACCAATTCTATATTTATATTGCTGAATTTCACCAGATTTACGCAATTCAGTATAAGTTTTATCGACGCCATTAGGAACAAAATTATATTCAAATGGCGCACTTGGATCTTCATGCCATTCATTAAATTTCTTTAATGTTCCCGAACTTTCATTTTCAAAAATTGTATATTTATCATGACCATAAATATAAACCATGGTCAGAATAAAACTTGCAGGCTCATTATCATCATAAAGCTTAGCTATGTTTTCCATGCCTAAACTTTGATAAATTGGCTTTGTTAAAGTGCCAGGAAAGTTTTTATATACTTATGAATAAATATTCCAGAATCATCGACCAATACTGGTTTTTTTAATTTATCCCAAGCTTGTTTGGCTTTAAAAATTGCAATCTCTTCTTGATTATCACTCTGTGGCTCTACAATATCTTCTTTAAATTGCTTTAATTCTATATCTGGATGGTGCATATCCAGATATAATTTCACTTCTTCAAACTTTACAGGATTGCCTGTTGCGTAATATATTTCTTTTTTCATTAAATAGCTTTTAATACCTGTTCTAATGATTCTTTATGATCTTTAAGCAAAACTGACAAAATTGCTCTAATAAAATTGTCTCTTTGGCGCTGATATTTTGCGCGTTGTGGCCTGTTTTTAATATGCGCTATTGATCTTTGAACTTCAGAAAAAACTGCTTCATAAATATTTAATGGCTTAGCACTTATTAGCCCTAAAAGCCGTGCTTTTAAAGGTTCTTGAAATTCCAGTTCTTTTAACTCGGGCATAGCCAAACTAGAATATGCCGAATTAATTTCAGATTCTGTAAGAGTAATTCGTAATTCAACAGCAGATAGATTAATAGTTAAAAGAGATAAAAATAATGTTTTTTTAATCATGAAGTTTTCCTATAATTATAACTCACAAGAGCCTCCAACACAAGCTAATTCTCTTTTTACGTCAGTCTCATTTTCACGCTCGTAAGTAATAATCTTTGAAAAATCTATATGTTTTACCTTCTTCAACAATTCATAATATTGCTCCTCAGATATCTCTTCATAAGGTGCTAATTGATAAACGTGATCATATCTAGGTAGAAATGATAATCCGCCCACAGAATTCCAATTTTTGTAAATCCAATTTGCAACTTCTAACCATTCACCATCTCCAACTGAAACTGTAACCGATGGATTATGTTCAGTAAAATTTTCTTTAACAATTTTCCAATGCGCTAATTGCTCCATCGAAGAAATATCATTTTTCAAAATTGCATGATCAGGAGATTTTATAGGAAATTCTAAAACAAATGTTGTTGCTGTTTGAGGATCTTGACCAACTTCAGGATGATGTGGCACTCCTTGATCCTTGAGCATTTTAAAAAGAGCGTCAGTTACAGAAATTCTAACTCTACGAATATAATAACGAGCATGACGTGGATGCATCCCAGAAGAACAGTTTACAAGCTGTGATAAAGTTCCTGAAGGCTTAACACAGGTAATACATGTAGATTCAGCAACACCAAAACGTTTTGCATATTCCTTATTTACTTTAATAGTCTCTTCTTTTAATAGTTTTAATACATGAGGATCTCTGATAACAGGGCAGTCCCATTGACCGGTTATCGAAACGCCAAGCAGACGTTCTTCTATACAATTAGTTTTCCACTCTTGTGAAAGATATTTAAAATTTACTAATGTGGATTGATAAGTTCCTAAAATTGTAGCTAATCTAGCTTTTCTTAACAGAACATCTAAAGTATCTTCTTGACGCGCTACAATCTCAGACAAATTACAAAATTGTTTAGATTTCAATATAATTTCACCACAGGGATTTGTACCCCATGAATCATAATCCGGAGATTGATCAGTTCTTCTTTGCGGCAAAGTATGTCTTGTTGCAAATCTGTTAAAAATACCACGTTCTCCTGAACCACTATTAATCAGCGAGGTCCATTCTTCTAAAAATAGTGATACGCTTGGCTTTTCATTATAAACAGCGGAATTATTTGCCAAACAACGCTGAATATGGTTTCTATAAAATTGCCCTTTTTTGGCATCGCGCATTTCATGATCATCTATATCCGATAAAGAAATTAACGCACTTCTTCTAACACCTCCTGAAACTACACATTCACCAATTTTGCAAATTATATCATGCACATCTAGTGTGCTTAATTTTTCACCCTGTTTTTTTAACACCACTTCTTTAACAAAACTTAAAAGACATTTTAGTGGATCAGGACCGGCACTTTTTCCACCCATAGTTTTAAGACGCGCTCCGGCTGGACGTAATTTAGACAAATCAAATGCAATATCTTTTCCGGAAAACCAGCTTTTCATTCCCAAAACTAATGCATCTGCCCAGCCTTCTTTGCTATCTGGAACAATAACTGTATCGAGTTTTTCACCAGTCTGCTTAATAATAGCAGGTAGACATTCTACACTTTTTCTTTCAACTGAAAATCCTACGCCTGTACCGCACATTAAAATATATAAAATTTCCCCAAAATCTTGAAAACATTTAGGCGCAATAAATGAACAATTATAAGCGCAAACATTTGTTGTTCTAGCTGGAACGCCTGCAAATTGCAACAATCGCATTGAAGGCATTGCTTCTTGTCTTAAAATGCCATATTTTATCTCTGTATATTCATCTTCTGTTAACTTATTACCAAGATTTTCTTTCATAAAATCGATATATCTCTCTACAGATTCTATCCAAGTTTCACGTCTAGATTCTGCATCTATCCACCGTGCATAAGTTCTATAAAAAATAAATTCGGCTAAAGAATTATGAAAATATTTTTTACTTTCCGCCACCAACTCTTTAACTTTAAGTGGTACTACTTGCACTTTTTTCTCCCTAATTTCTGATCTTTTTTGCCTGTATAAAATATAGGCCTTAGCAACTTTAACAAATCCACTAAATATTAATTGCGCTTCTACAATATCTTGAATCTGTTCAACTTCTGGAGTTCTTGTTTCATCCAGATTTTTCATTAGTTCGTCAATAACTTTTTCTGTAATATGCAAAGCATCGTCACGCGTTCCTTCGCCCACTGCCTGAAACGCTTTCATAATTGCGATTATTATCTTTTCTTTATCGAAAGATACTATTAGGTTGTCTCTTTTTTTAATATTTTTAATTAGTTCCATTGGCTTCTTTCATTAAAGTAAAAGTTTTTATCCTTACAAAACAAAACACTAAATATACCGCTGCATTGCTCATCAAATGCGACATGGTAAAAGGGATCTGCCCGACAAGCATTTCGGACCAAAATTGACTAAAAAAAACTGGCCCCAGTGATGCGGTAACAAAATCGATAATTACTGTAGATAAAATAACAGAATACAAATTTGGTTTTTTAAAAAATTTATAAAAACAAATTGCGACAAATATATATGCCATAGGACAAAAAATTGTCCACATTCCAATTTGATTCGATACATAATCAAAAATAAAAAAGTTGAAAAACACCCAAATAATCAGATATTTTTTAGCCAAATTTCTTGGCCATATAAATAACAATGCATAAATTGGATCCAGGATCTGAAATGTTCGCACTATTTGCGTTGCAGCGAATAAAAAAAAGCTAAAAAACATAGCGCCCCTTTTTAAATTATAAAATAAAATTTAGCGATACAAAAAATAAAATTTGTTCTTATTTGTATTTTTCTATTTATTGTAGAGTACTCTCTATGGTAATGATTTAAAAAGTTAGAATCAAGATTTTTTTTAAATATTTTTTTCAAAAAGTATTCAACATTTTTTCAAAAAAAACGATTGATAAATAATCTAAATAGAAACAATTTACTAATGCTAAAAATAGAAAGTTTGTATCTAAATTTATAGAGAAAGAATCTACAAAAATTCAGAAGTCAAAAAAATAATATTAAAAATTTTTTTAATTAAATTTAATATACGCTAATTCAAAGAATCATATTTATAATTATTGTAATTTTTTTTGTTTTTTGTGTAGAGTGATTTGTTAATATACCCTTAAATTAAAAAGGAGAATCATGGGAAAGAAACTCGGATTATTATTACTAAGCTCTCTGCTTTGTAGTAATGTGCTAGCAATTCATCAAATAAACTCTGATGAAGAACTAGAAATACTAACAAACAAAGGCGATGTGATTTTACGATGTACAATGGACGGTTGCCATTTCTGTACAGAATCTGACCAACCATTTAAAGAATCTGAAAAAAAACGTCCACATATTACTCATGCTGAAGCAAAAATAAAAAGTATCCCTAAAACTGCGCAAAATAATCAGGTAACGGGTGCACCTACATTTTTAGCTTTTAAAAAAGGACAAGGCGCAACAAAAGCGCATGCTCAAGTGGCAGGGTATAATGAACACGTATACAATGACATAATATCAAAATTAGGAAATGGTGCACAACCTGCAGCTGCTCCAGCAAAACCAGCTCCTGCTAAAGCGCCGGCAGCAAAACCTATGCCAATGGTTCAAGATCAATCAAAACAAGCTCCAAGACCAATGGGTCCAATAAAGAAATTAGCAAGAGGGGAAGCTGAATTATTAGAACTTTTGGCTGACAACGATGTAGTTTTAGCGATGACTATGCAAGGTTGTGGACATTGTGCTGCAGCCAAAAAAGAATTACCAAGAATTCAAGCAGAACATCCAGAAATAGTTATAGTGGAAGCTGATTTAAGAGACAATCCAGATTTAACAAATAAACATAATATAACAGCAGCTCCAACATTCTTATTCTACAAAAAGGGCGCTAATAAGCCACATGATAAAATTGTTGGCGCAAATATGCCAGAAGTAGAAAAGAAGGTTAAAGAAACTGCAGCTCATAAACAAATGCATGGTAAAAAAGCTCCTGCAAAAAATGCGTTTAAAAAAGGCGCTTCTAAAAAACAAGAAGCTCCAGCTCCAAAGAAAATGACAAAAAAACAGATGGACAGAATGATGGCTAAACAAAGAATGGATGAAAAAGCAGCAGCAAAAAAGAATATGCCAAACAAGCAAATGCAAAGAGCTATGGCCAAAGAGCAAGCTCCAGCTCCTATGCCAGCACCAAGAAAAAGAGCGATGCCTATGAAAGCACAAAAACCACCACGTGGTCAAAAGAAATTTGTTGAACAACAAATGGAAGGCGCTGGATGTAAAACATCTGCATGCGCATCTTGTGAACCGTGTAAAGGCGGAAGCTGCAATATATAAATTATCACCGACAATTTATTATAAGGGAGCTCCGGCTCCCTTATCTATTTTCTAAGCTTTTTTATACCACTTAACAACATCGCATACAAGACATTCAATTAATTCTCTATCAATATCAAAATGATGTTCTTGTCCTTTATGAGATTTTTTAAGCTGTTCAGTAACAGATGCTGCTATTTCAGGGATATATATTTTTTTGTTTTCTCTTATTTTTCTGCAAACAACTTTATTAATTTCCAAATGAAAAAGGCTAAATACAACTTTATCACCCCAAGCACAAGAATAATCAGAATAAAAATTTTGATCAAAGCAGCTTTCTACCGCAAATCTTTCAATTTTATCTGGAAATTTTTGTGCTATCGTATATCGAAACAGTCTAGGCTTTAATGTAGATAATGTTCTAAGAATTACTCTAGGCGTATTTGAAAGTAATAATGAGTTAATAAAAACTATAGATAATAATTTTTTGGACATGCGTAACTCCTATTGTTGCCTTTATATATGTTTCCCAGAACAAGCAGGCGTAATATGTTCTCTTATTAATCCTTCTTGAAATAACCACTTTAGGATAGGATCATTATCTTTTAAACTCAGAGCCTTTTTGAAATAAGAAGAATCAATCTCAATCCAAATGTTATTATTGCATAATTGTTTAAGCAATTTTGATAACAATAAATAATACATTTCCTGATTATTCAAATTATAAATATAACTTTGCAAAACCCCGGGTAATATAATCAGTCTAATATTGTCTCTAGATATACGACTCACATTTAATCTATCAAGAAATATATTTACAAGATTAATATCACTACAAATCCATTTATAAATAATGGGCTTACGAAGTTGATCAATAGAAATAATGTTAATAAATGCTTCTATTTCTTCTCTATTTTTTTCATATTCAAGAGAATAAATCTCATCCACTAAATCTTCTGGGATATCATATGAATGTTTATCACCCTGAGTTTTGCGCTCTAAGCATCTTATCCTAGTTATAAGATTCTGACTCGGTTTCTTACACAATTTTACTAATTCAACATAATATTCAAATGGCTTTTCTGCGCATACAAAAGACATTGAACTTAACAATAGATTTAAACTTAATAGTTGTTTCTTCATGCGTAACTCCTGAGAAGAAATTATTTTTTGTTCCTATAACAATTAAAGTATTTATGACCAAGTCTGATTTTGTATTAAATTATATATATTCCTCCTATGCTCTACAACTACCTTTATAATTTTATTTTCATTATTAGGACGATAAACAATCCTATAGACACCGCATCTAATTCTGAACAAATTATCATATCCTCGTAGTTTTTTTGTATCTAAACTATCGAAGTTATCGCTAACTAGTGTTTTTAATTTTTCTAAAATTTGCAACTGAACTGCCTTGGATTGAAACTTTATCCATTTAATACTCTTTTTAGATATAATTACTTTAAATGATTTATATGAAACGCTCAATTCATTTGCCTTTTATATCTTTTTCCCATTCTTCTAAATCAACCCAATCAGTCTCTTCATTGAGTTCTTTTTCAGCAAGTGACCCCAAATAAAAATCCTCTGCAGAATCCAGCAATTTCTCAAATGTAACAATATCTAAAATGACCGCTGTTCTCTTACCTCTGGAATCTACAACAAATTTAGGATTAATCTCTTCGCCTGTTTTTTTCATAATTTTTCACCTAAATAATAACTTAATTTATAAGTATAGGCGTAGAAGACGGTTTGTAAATTTGAATACGCTTAATATTGTTGATAAAATTAGCCAATTTTGTCTGATTATTTTTGTTAATCTCTGATTTTAAGCTAATGTTTTTTGGCATCTTGAAATTAACATTCAGTTTCTCAAAGAAATTCAAAATTGTTAAAACAACGTCCTGTATAGAAATTTCAATATTATTAACTTCTAAACGTAACCCTACATAATATGCATTTTCAAGCTTATCAAAATAGCTGCAATAAAAAGAATCTATTCCAAAACGCTTATTTAAAATATTCTTAAGCTCATTCCA
>Ga0155637_135_pt1 | contig 14316 bp, 14 predicted proteins | sample RifCSPhighO2_12_FD_107294 | JGI IMG/M metagenome (GOLD analysis project Ga0155637, IMG submission 107294) | candidate division TM6 bacterium RIFCSPHIGHO2_12_FULL_32_22
AAAAATGGCATAAAATATTCTTTAATATAATTTTTTAGTCCGTTACTAATAATTGAATTTATTTGTACATACAAAAATGATGTAATTCCAAGAGCTAATGTTGTATTTAGATCTACTGTTGGTTCTTCAATAAAAGGAATTATAGAAATTATATTTGATAAAAAAATAAATATAAAAATTGAAGTTATAAATGCAAAATATTTGAATTCAAATCTTCCAACACTATCTTCTACCTGGTTTTTAAATGATTTAACAAAAGATAAAATAAGATATTGGCCTACGCCATTATCTTTTTTTAGATAAAATTTTGTTAAAAATAGAATAAAAAAAATTAGAACTATTACTGCCCACGTATGAAAAATTGTATTTAGATTTATATTCCAGAAATCATTTGTTAAACCAAATTGCAAAAATGGATTATAAGTTTCTTGACCAAATAGTTCAAGATTTTTCATAGGAAATTAATCTTTTTAATATTGTTGCCCAAAATGCACTCATGAAGAAGATCACTAGTATTATAGATTCTAAAATTGGTAAGGGCAACAGACAGAAATAAATTATTGGAAATATTGATAAACGAACTAAAAAATGGACTCTCTTTTTTAGAGAGAGCCCGTAAATTAATCCTAAGAATATTGCAATTGTTATGTGTGTAATCATTGTGGTTTAATGGATGCTTGAACACGCTCGTACCCTTCGACAAGCTCAGGGCGAGCGGGATTTTATTAATCGCTCGTGGTGAGTTTATCGAACCATACGAGCGAGCGAGCCTACCTTATATCTTTTTAATACCTTTATTATCCCAATATTCAGTTATCATAGATCTGCATCCAGTAATAACAACTAAGCCATTTCTTTCATCAACAAGTTTTTTTGCTGAATCGAAAGCGTCTACAAAATTCTTAGCAGCTTTTGCCTTGATTTTCATATTTTTAGCTTCATTTGTTATATTATCAATATCCCAAGTTTCACCATCAGTCATAGCAGTAGCTCTAACAGGACAAAAGATAATTTGACCGGAAGTTTTCTTGAAGAAATATCTAATAATTTTCAGGAATTCAGGATTTTCAAGATCTTTATTTTCGCAACCTACAATAATCACAAGTCCTTTTAAAGGTCTCTTATAATGAAGTAATTTGATACCTAATAATAGATTATTCATTGCATCAATATTATCTGCAGTATCTAATAAAATTGTCGGTTTCTCTTTATCTAATAATTGGAATCTTCCAGGCAAGTTTGTAACAGTATCTTTCCAGAAATGCTCAACAGTTTTTTGCGGATTCAATTCTTGTTTGCGCTTTGCTTCTATAGTCGGTCTTCCACGTTGCCCTTTAGTTTTGATTAAAAGACTGTCAGATACTACTGTGTTACTATCAACAACATTTTTTTCTAAAAATAATTGCGCAGCTCTTTCAGCTAATGCAGCAGATCTTCCATGTAATTGCTCAAACGGATAAGTTAAAATTGCCAATTTTCTAATTGGCATTGCCCAGTGGCCCTTTATTTTTTCAGTTTGTGTTTGCATCAATTCTAAATTGAATTTGCTTTGATCTGCAGAAACTACCCAGCTATCTTTTTGGATTCCATCAGTAACTTCTTTGATATTTTTTTCTATCTCTTTTTGATCTTCTGTATTCCAAACCAATCTTGTAATTGCAAATACGCTTGATTTACAAATATTAACAGGATCCCACCATTTGCTTGTTGGTACTTCTAACACAGCAACATCAACTTTACTATTTCGGAACCACCAAATTGCGGTCATTGTTAAAAGCTCAGAAGCATGCGGCTGTAATTTTAATTCTTCAGCTGCATTAATAACTTCATTGGTTGCATCAGTAAATGATTTGTTATTAACGATTTCGCCATTAAGCCACAATCTTTCATTGTATGTTAATATGTGCGGTGCTGTAAAACTACCAACATTTAGTCCCTCTTCTTTCAACAGCTTCGTAATAAAATCTACTGTTAAACTTTTACCATTTGTACCAGCTACCAAAATAGTTTTTAATTTATCAGCAGGAGAGCCAAGTTGCGTATTTAGCGCTTTAATAGTATTTAAGGTCTGATCTTTTTTACAAGACCAGCTTTTGTCCAAAAATTCTATAACTTCGCTATAAGTACGCTGTTTGCCCAATATCACAGCCGATTTTTTACTGGACGTTTGTTTACTAGTATTCATAATTTTCTCCGAAATAATTTCTTATGGATTTTTCTAAAATACAAAAAAGAATATATTCGATTTATATATTTTTTTTTAACTCCAGTTGTATTTTTAAATCTAGCCTACTAACAATATAGATCTAGATAATAAAATGTCAATCCACCAATTTTTTATAATTTTCTTGTTAATTTTATTTACAAACATCTAAAATATGAGTAAAGTTTTCTGGTAGAAATTTTTATTTGATATTTTTGTTTCATATAGGAAAGTTGCAGGGAGAAGTTACTAAATGAAAAGATCAGGATTTACCTTAATAGAATTGATGATAGTCGTTGCAATAATTGCTTTCTTGGCAATGATCACAATTCCGAGTTTCTTGAAATATTCGGCCAAATCTAAGCGAGCAGAGGCATATTTAAATTTGGGTTCAATCTACACGGCAGAAAAGGCCTATTGGGCTGAAAATAATAAATATACAAATGATCTAAATGAACTAAATTGGAAGCCAGAGGGCGAACATTTCTATACGTATGGATTTTCTGGACAAGATGGCAAGAATTATTACAGCGGGAAAAGTCAGGGTTCTGAACAGGGCCTTTCTGGATCATCAGCAAATGATAATAGTTTTAAGGCCTATGCTGCAGCGGATATTGATGGCGATGGCGAAATGGATGTAATTTCAGTTGATGATCAGCATAAATTTAATATTGAAAAAGACGATTTGAAGTAAGATGGTTCTAATTTGCAAAGGCTTTGATGAGATTTTGATTTCAGGATCGGCATGAACAGCACCACTTTGTCATCCTGAACTTGCCGTGTCCGGCGTAGCTTTATGCGAAGCCTGGGTTTCAGGATCCATAAAATTTTCTGATAAGTCCGACCATTTAGGATTAAACTGTTCAATTAAATTTATTTTCCATGATCGATGCCATCTCTTTATTCTTTTTTCATTATAAATGGCTTCGGATATGTATTGATATCCTTGCATATAAACCAATTGCTTCAGATCATATTTTTTAGTAAAGCCTTTGAATATCCCATTTTTATGCTCATACATACGTTTTTTTATGTCACCGGTAACACCAATATATAAGGTGCCGTTATATTTATTAGTTAGAATATATACGTAATATGTTTTCATATTTGAGTGGATCCTGAAACAAGTTCAGGATGACAAGATGATGAAATAATTTATGATTAGATACATGTTATATTATAGCGAAATTAGCAAATTCATCAACAAAAACAATTATTATGAGTATCAATTGCTTATGCTTATCGAAATTCTCTGCAATCAAAAGAGAGATATTAAAGTTGCGTATACAAGATTGGAAAAATTAAAAGATTAAGGGGGTAAAATGGCAAGAAAAAGTTTTCAAAAATACCTAGAAAAAAGATTAACAAAACAAGAGATAGCTGATATTGAGCGCCAAGCTATGTTAGAGAAAAAAATATTAGATCAAGAGCCGCAGTTAATTTTTAAAAAGAAATAAGTTAAATACAGTTCGATATCTAAACTGAAGAGTGTTTATTGCTGAGTGTAATCGAAGCATCAGAATGACAAATCGTAATATATATATCAGTTTCCGGAATATAAGTTTAAGTTAACGCGAGTTCGAAAATATAATTTAACAAATATTGTGTATATTAAGCGCTCAATCACACCCTGTCATGCTGACACTTCGACTCATTGCATTCGCTCAGTGTGACCGGTCATGGTGAGCGAGCCTGTAGGCGAGTCGAACCATATTTCAGCATCCACTCTTTAACAGTATGAATTTATACAATATGGATCCTGAAACAAGTTCAGGATGACAAATCGTAACTTATATTAGTTTTTTCGGAACAGAGTTTAAGTTTTAAAATATTAATCGAAGTGTGAAGCAAAAGTAATAGATGATTGCACCAATTGCTAAAAATGGCCCGAAGGGCAATTTAGACTGCAAAGTTTTATTATTAAAAATCATTAAAATTATACCAATAATTGAGCCTGAAATTGATGCTAAAAAGAGTGAATAAAAAACTCCGACAGGGCCCAAGAAAGAGCCGATCAAAGCCAATATATCAAAATCGCCTTCACCGATTCCTTCTTTTTTTGTAAGCAAATAAAATATTTTATTTATTATAAAAAGAACTAAAAAACCAATTATTGCGCCAAATAAACTTTGATAAACTGAAATTGGAATTAACTTAAAAAACGATAATAATAAAGCGACTGGAATAACATACAAAGTAAATATTCTTGATATCAGCATTTCTTCAAGATCAGTTCTTACAGAAACTAATAATGCTGAAAATAGAAAGAAATATCCAATTGCATACTCATCATTAATAAATAAATATGTTAATGAAAATGCAGTTAAAAGTTCAATCAGTGGATATAAAAAAGAGATCTTTTTTTTGCAATATCGGCATTTACCTTTTAAAGCAAGCCAAGATAGAACAGGAATTAAATCTAAGAAACTTAAAGTAGTTTTGCAATGCGGACAAAAAGATCTTTTTTTTGAAAGTGGCACATCATGAATTATGCGGTAAGCAACAACATTTAAAAATGAGCCCCAACATAAAAAAACCAGAAATAAAAATACGATATAAACTATTTATCTTCCTTTTTTACTTTATCTAATAGTTCATTAATTCTTTGTGCTTTTTCAAATTGTTCATCAAATTTAAATATTAAATTGGGCACGTATCTAGCATCCATACTTTTTGCAAGCGCATGTCTAATAGACGGCTTATACAATTTAAGTGTATCTAGCTTTTTTTCAAAAGCCTCTATTCCTTCAGGGTCATAAAATAGAATTTCGCAGTTACTTTTATCACTTGAAAGCTCTGCTCTTGTTGGAATTAGACCAGCAAGTAAGTTGTTTTCTAAAGACACTTCTAGATATAACTTTGATACTATTTTAAAGATAGAAGACTCTTTTTGACTTCTTTTTATGCCTCTAATTCTAGAAAAGCTCATTTTTAATCGATTAGTCCTTGAGATGCCATTCTGATAAGATTTTGTTTAATAGCTCGCATTAGCTTTTTACGCTTTTTTTGGGTGGTCGGCTCAAAGTAAACAGTTCTTTTCATGTCTCTGACTATGCCTTCTCTTTCAATTTTTTTCTTTAATTGTCTCAGGGCACGGTCCACGTTGTATACAACTTTTACACTGATATTCGCTTTTTTATTACTCATGTTTTGAGAGCCACCTTTCATAGTTTAAACTTAAAATCTCTCTTATTTTAGCTGGTTCTATAAAAAATGTCCAGTAGAAAAGTTTCTAAAATTCTGGTATATTTTTCCTATGATTCAAGCAAGTTCGTTAAATTTAGCATTTAACAATAAAATTATTTTTAACAATCTCTCTTTTATAATTAATCAAAAAGACAAAATTGGCCTGGTCGGCAGAAATGGATCGGGCAAGACAACGCTACTGAAAGCTATTATTGATCATTCTGTATTAGATAGTGGCACAGTGACAATTCAATCTAGAAAAAAAGTAGCTTATATGCCCCAAGAAGTTGTATTGGAGTCACAAGTATCAGTATTAGAAGAAACTTTAACCACTTTTGTAGAATTGATTAAAATTCAAGATCAAATTAAGAAAATTGAAATAGATTTAGAGAATGATCTTAATGAAGCGTTACTTTCTAAATATACAAAACTTCATGATAAATTGAATGAGCTAAATCCTGATTATTTGGCAGCAAAGGCAAAAAAAATTTTGATGGGATTAGGTTTTTCTGAAGAACAATTATATGACCCTGTTTCAAAATTTAGTGTTGGCTGGAAAATGCGTATTGTTTTGGCGAAACTTTTGTTACAAGAAGCAGATTTCTATTTCTTTGATGAACCAACAAACCATCTTGATATTACAGCTAAAGATTGGTTTCTGGATTTTTTAAAAGAAGCAGATTTCGGTTTTATATTAATTTGTCATGAACGTTATTTCTTGGATGAGCTTTGTACAAAAATATTAGAATTAGAATTAGGTAAAGCTACTTGGTATAACGGCAATTATTCTAAATATATTGTTCAAAAAGAACATAATATGGAAATTTTGAAATCATCATATGTTCAACAACAGAAAGATATAAAACGTAAACAGGCAGTAATAGATAAATTTAGATCTGGTCAAAGATCACGTATGGCGCAGAGTATGGAAAAAGCTTTAGAAAAAATTGATCGTGTTGAAATTCCGCCAGCTCCTAAAACAATGTCCTTTAATTTTCCCCCAATTAAAGAATCTGGAAAAGAGGTTATATCAGTTCATAATCTGTCGCAGAAATTTGGTGATAAAACCATTTTTAAGAACGTTTCTTTTGAAGTAAAAAGAGGACAAAAAATTGCCATAGTGGCTCCAAATGGTGTAGGTAAAACTACGTTATTTAATTTAATTGCAGGTGTTCTGCCAATGCAGCATGGCACAGTAAAATTTGGCTATAATGTAAAGCATGCATTATTTGCTCAAGATCAAAATAAAATTTTGAACAAAAATATATCTATTATAGATAATCTAAATAATCTATGTCCATCAGCGACAGAACAATCTATACGTAATTTTTTGGGGGCATTTTTGTTTAGTGGAGAGGATGCATTTAAAAAAGTTTCAGTTTTGTCTGGAGGTGAAAAAAACCGTGTAGGTATGATTTCTATATTATTACAAAATGCTAATTTATTACTTTTAGATGAACCTACAAATCACCTTGATATACCATCTAAAGAAGTTCTATTACATGCATTGCAAGAATATAAAGGCACAATATTATTTGTTTCACATGATAAAGATTTTATAAATGACTTAGCGACAGATATAATTGAATTAACTGCAAATGGCGTACATTTATATCATGGCAATTATGATGATTATTTACATGATAGAAATTTTAGTGTTCGCAAATTGTAAATACAAACTAGAAATAAGTATTCAGTGACAATAGGAACGTACTAGATCTGTAGGCATTAGTTCTTGCCAGCGGTAGCTGAACTAGTAATCCTAACTCAAAATTAGGCGAAACGTCATAATTTAACCCAAAGTTAAGAAGCTGAGCGTTCCAACTACTTTTACATTCTAATACGCAAGGCATAAAGGCACTCTGTTGTTCAGTAACAGATAAATCTACGTCTGACGCACGTACATCTTTACCTATGCAGATTTCATCTTTATTGTGATTAATATAGACGTATTGTCCCCAGAAAGAGACGTGATTAATAAAGTATCTAGATGCCATAAAGATACTTATATGCCATGTATCGCCTGGTTTTACACAAGCTTCAGTTTTGTATGGAATTATTCCATTTTGTGCGTAATTAGTTGGCATTCGCATACAATCTACTGTGCGTTTGAAATAATGATCAAATCCGGCTTCAGCGCCAACTTCAATAGTTCTTTCAAAATCTAAATCAAAGCCGGCTAAGAATGTAGCGCAGTTAAATCCGTTATTACCAGATGCTATTGAGAATGCTAAATTATCATCCTGTTTCTTTGCTGTGGCTAAAGTGCCGCCAGCTTGGAAGAATGGTATAAATAAGAATCTTGGCCACTCTTTAGATCTATTATAATTTACTTTAAATGCCTGTCTTCCAAAAATTTCAGCATGAATATCTTCAAGTGAAGTTTTATTATAATTTTGGCATAAATCTAAATTAATTGCTTTTCCAATTACATGCAATTTATCCATAAGTTCAGTATGTATAACGCTAACAATCTCAGACCATTCAGCAGCTGTCACAGATGTTGTGGCAAATGGATCTAAGCAATCTATTAATGGTGTTAATGGCAGGCCAGTGCAACCAGATAAGCAATTTTCAGATTGATTACATGTCGTTGCATATGTCATATCTATAAACTTACCAACCTGTTGGATATTAGATACACCGATATCAACAGTAAAGCCTATGCCTTTACAAATCATTCCAGAAAATTCAAATCTAACACCGTATTTTCTATAATCTATTGGTACTTTAAAAAAACCAAAAAGTTCATTTGGTGTTTGTATGCTTAGTAAACCTTGAGTGCTTTTTAATATATTTGGGTAACCAAATGGAGAAGAGCCAAGAAAAACATCTTCTATGCCTTGTAGAACATTATTTCTTATTGTAGTTAATGTAGCAACATTTGCAGTTTGACAAGTTAATGTTGGCAAATCAGTTTCTAAATTTATTGGATCAAAACCTAGTTCAAAATCTGTTTCCTGAACATTGTACGGAAGCACGGCAATCATATTCCATCTGCCAGTTAGATCACCAAGTTCGGCTTCTTTTTTTAAATAATTTGTCCCCTTGGTTGCTCTTTGAAAGAAAGGTGTAAATGCGATTCCAAGATGATAGGGTGCAAAGCAGCAACTTCTACCATCTAAATAATCTTGAGTTGGACCATACAAAGGTGTGAATGGAAACGCTGTTGTGTATAAAGGGTTAGGATCATTTTTTTGTAAAGTTGTTCTAAATGCACTAAATATATTAAAATTCGAAATCAAAAATAATAAAACTAAAAAGCGAGTTCGTTTTAGCATTACCTCGTCCTTTCTTTGAGAGCATCAAAGTAATGTATAACCTTGCAAACAAAAAACGTCAACGTGTTAATTTTATTATTTCAGAAATTAATCCTTCTAGTGCAAAGAAAAATATTAGCGCAGCTGCTAATAATCCAACAATTATTATTACAAGTTGTGTCGGACTATTTTTATGTTTTTTTGTTAATAATGTAAAAATAGAAGTTGAAAATGCAAAGATTATAAATAGTGCAGTTAAATTGAAAAATAGATCTGCATTTTTTATAAAAATAAAGCTTGCAAATATACAAGAGCCTACAAATATAACAGCAGTTTTTGCATCCAAAATATTTTTAGTAATTAATTTTTTCGCAAAATTAGATTTCATAACTTTTACAAATGAAACTAATAATTGACTTGAGCCCCAGATCATTGAATGAATTGTTCCTAAAATTGCAGATAAAATTGATATATTTACAGCATTAATTAACCAAGTTCTATCAGGAAAAATATTTGTTAAAACATCAGTTAGTCTAACTAACGGATTAGTTAATAGACTTGTTGGAACAGCTAAAATAATTGAAGCTGCAAATACAAGATATATTAATGCAACAATTATTAATGAATAAGAGAGTGCTCTTGGAACATTTCTTTCAGGGTTTCTTACAATTCCAAATAGAGAAGCTGCAGATTCAAAGCCAAAGAATGCAAATATCACAATTCTTGATGCTTGAAATACAGATAATGTTCCAAATGGGATAAATGGAGTTAAATTTGATAAGCTAGCTTGTGTTAAACACATTAAGCTTATTATCACCAATGGTGCAACTGTTGTGCATATTAAAATCATCTGTCCAATTTCAGATAATTTAACACCAAACACATTTAATAAAACTAATCCAGCCAAAGTAATTGCGCTTAATGTAAATTGTGAATACTCAGGAAAGTGATGTTGCCAATAAACGCCAGCCATTTTTGTTAAAAGACCCATCGCAATTAAAAGTCCAATAAAATATGCGCTATTTGCTAAAATACCTAACGTATGGCCACCAAATTGTTTTGCATAATTATAGAAAGAGCCTTCTCCTGGATATAATCTTGCAACACGAGATAGAGACAATGCCAAACACCAAACTATTATTGCCACAAAAAATGTTGTTAGGATTCCAGCTGGTCCTACGTCTGAAGCTAAAGCTGCCGGTATGCCAAATATACCTGAGCCTATCATAGCGTTCATGCCTACAATAGTTGCTGTGGCAACACCAATTTTGGCGCTATCTTTTGTCATTTTATTCCTTAGTAAAAAAATGAAAAATATTATAAAATAGTTATGTAATAGAAATAACTTCGGTCATACTGAGCGACCCTGCCTGCCCGACGAAACTTTAGTGAAGTCGGGGGCTTATCGAAGGGGAGTCGAAGTATGACTTAGAAAAATTCCCTTGCATCCTTCGACTCGTCTTGCGACTCGCTCAAGGATGACTGGGAATTTAGTTTAATAGAAACTGCAAAATTTAGCAAATTAGGTGTTTTTATAATGTTTTGTAAATATTATCAGGCAAAAATAAGTAGATCTGACGTCTGGTATCTGGTTAGTATTTTAAAGAGTTTTGATCATATCTCATTTGATAGAACTATTGATATAGAAAACAGTATTTTTGAATTTTTTATACCAGAAGATTTTGACAAAATATTTCTGAATTTAATGGCTTATTTTCAAAAAGAGGGCATAGTTTTGAACATCGAAAGCATGGATAACAGGCTTAAATTTGAAGAAGTCTAACTTATGAAAAAAATTATTTTTTTATTACTTTGTTTTACATGTTTTCTAGATTGTCAGGAAATATCAGTCACATTTGGAGATTCAAAAAAGCCGATATTAGTAAATAAATCTGTTTTAGAAGAATCTGGAACATTAAAGAATATGTTAGAAGGTTCAACAGGAGAGAGTTTTCATTGGCAAGAATGTTATTATAATATTGGTTCAAAAATAATTGAATTATTAACTTTAATTCATGACAAAAAAGAAGATCCAGAATTTAGTAAATTAATAAATGAAAAACTAGAATCTTACAAATTATCTTTTAAATCTTGCTTAGAATTAATAAGTAGAGCTGATTTTTTAGATGCAACTATATTGTTGCAAGTGTTACAAAAATTCATGACTAATCTTGTAATTCGATCGCCAAAATTTATGACAAAGCTTTTGATTTCCAAAGATGAGCGACTACAGAAGTTTGTTATAGATAGGACACCTTATACATTGGTAAATACTGTCCAATATCCTAATTCTCGGAACTCATCACCTCTAATTAATCCAGATGGGTCAAGAATTATTATTAATGGTTGTTTGTTGAAAGGCAATGGAACATTTGTAGCAGAAGAGCGTGATATTTGGATGCAGGGTTTTTGTATTTATAAGCGTGACTATTATAATAGATTAATAAATTTTTTTGATAAAGACGGAAAAATTATTCATACAGTTAATAATGTGTATTCGTTTGCTACAAGTGAAGATGGCTCTACTAAGGCAATTTCGTTTGGTGATGGCTGTCTAAAAATATATAAAAATGATCAATTAAAGTTTGAGCTAACTGGTTGTGGCGTGGGTATTAGTAGTACCTATTTGTCGCCGGACGGCTCTACATTATTTATAGCTAAGCCTCCCCATATTTTTGTCTATAAAAATGGGAATTTATTTTTGGAATTAACCGGTTTATTTAAGGGTTGTGATTATGATGGATCAACAGTTCTTATAAGCGATCATGATTTTGAGCACAAAAATTTTAGTGAGTATTTATATAAAGATGGAAAAGTGATAAAGCAGTTTAATGGTATTGGTGCATTAAATCATGACGCTCTTAGGATAAGTTTAGACGGTTCTTTATGTGTAACTAGATATAAATTAAGAGAGATGCATATATTTAAAAATGGCGAGCCTTCCAAGGTTGTAGAAGGCGTTCGTTTATATCCAAAATTTACACATGACAACAAAATTCTAGTTCCAAACGAAGCTGGAATTAAAATTTTTGATGAATGGGGTGAATTAATAAATTTTATTAATGTTGCCAATTGTTCTGATGGGCGTTGTAGTTTTAGTGACGATCAATCTACAATTGTCACTGAACAGCGTGATTTTATTAATCATGATCAATATGCAAAAAGAAATTTTCAGATTCATAGGAAACTAATTGTTAAGTTGCTTAATCCAGTTGACACTGATCACAAAAAAAATCTAGAAGATCGTGGTATAATTTTCCCTGAATTAACTATTTAATTTTTTCAAAACCTTCTAAATCTAATTCTAATTTTTTTATTAATTCTAAAATATCTTTTTGTAATTCTTCAAGCTCTTCTCTATTGTAACTATTACCGAAAAGATCTATCATACCCATCAAAATTACAGTTAAAATTATCACTTTCTTTAACATAGGTATCCCCCTCCATTTCCATTTATCATAAACAACTTAGTGATATAAAGACTCTCGTTTTTCTAAGCATTCTGTAGTTGAGCATAAGTATTTTTCAGCTTCCATTGCGCAAGCATACCCGGCAGCGGACGCAGTAACTGCTTGATGATGTGTTTTATCTGATACGTCACCAGCTGCAAAAACACCCTCTATGGATGATTTCCCATTGCAATCAACTTCTATTTCACCATGTTTATTTCTATTTAATTGTTTAAATGGTCCAGAATTTGGCTTTGTTCCGATTGCTATAAAAATTCCATCTGCAGGAAGATTAAAAAACTTTCTTGTAGCTTTATTGTAAACTTTAACACCAGTTGCTTTTTGTCCGTCGCCCGTTATCTCTTTTACCTCACAATTGCTTAAAATTTTTATATCAGGATCATCTGTTGCATAATCCGCTAACATTTTTGGAGCATTCAATTTAGAACTGTTATTAATTAGCGTTATCTTATTGGTATATTTCTTGATTATACCCAGTTCTTTTAATGCAGAATGGCCGCCACCTACAACTACAACTGTTTTGTCTTGAAATAGCGGTGCATCACAATAAGCGCAAACAGCTATGCCGGCGCCAAGATATTTGTCTTCGCCAGAAACTTTTAGTTTTTTACGTTGTATTCCAGTTGCAATAATTATACTGTTTGCCTTTATTACGCAATTATTTGTTAATTTTATTTCAAATGGATTAACGTCAAAATTTACATTTTCAACTAAATCAGCAATAAATTTTGAACCCAGTTGCTTTGTTTGGCTTTCCATATCTTTTGCCAATTCTCCACCTAAAATTGAACTTGAACCAGGCCAATTTTCTAAGTAGGAGGCTTTCATTAACTGGCCTCCTAATTCACCTTGAATAACAACATGATCAATTTTTGCTCTGGCTGCATAAATTGCTGCAGACATTCCAGCAGGCCCTGAACCAATTATAACTATTGGATAAATCTCATCATCTTGCTGTTTTAAATTTTCAGCAGAACCTAAATAATCTAATACTAATGATTCATCGGCTATAATTAACTTTTCGTTCGATTGAATATAAAATGCTATTAAGATCAGCAATAAAAAAAATTTTTTCACGAACAACCTCCAAAACAAACCCTTAATTAATTTTAATATGCAATTTGTATTATTTGAAAGTCAAGAATTTGTTCTAGGAGGAGAATTTTTTGGCTTGGTTATAAGGATTTAGAGAATTTTTTATTCGCCGTCGCGACAATACTGCGGGATTTATCCCGAAAGATGTAAGCGACAAGAATCACGCCGTAGCCCTGGGGCGCAGGCGGATTGCTCTGGCGTAATTTCGCGCGATACGACGGCTTTTAAGCCGTCGAGCGCTTCATTTACTATTGGCGCATTCCAATATTAAATCGAAGGGTTTTTGTAGCTCATGAGAATGACTTTAGTATTAGGCTTTTGTTAATAATTGTATTAAAAATTTAAAACGCTTATTATTCTAACATAAAGTTTATAAATTATTGTCTTTTAAAATTAAATGTTTTTAAGGCTTGAAATGGTAAAAAAAAATAAGAAAAGTATAAAAAGTAATAAAGTTATATCACCAAAGGAGTATATTCAAACTTTAACTAAAATAAAAAAGCAAGTTCAAGAAGCCCAGGTTAAAGCTATTTTATCTGCTAACCAAGAATTATTAAAATTATATTGGTATATTGGAAAAACCATAGCAGAAAAGCAAGAAGAAAAGGGTTGGGGAAGTAAAATTATCGAAAAGCTGGCTCAAGACTTACAACACGAATTTCCTGGTATCAGTGGTTTTTCTAAACGAAATATATTTAGAATGCAAGCATTTTTTGTTGCTTATCAAAAAGTGCCACAAGCTGTGGCACAATTAGACATTTTACCCGTATTTAATATTCCATGGGGCCATAATGCTGTATTACTAGAAAAGCTTAAAGATAAAAGGCAGCGTCTTTGGTATGCAGAAAAGGCGATTGAAAATGGGTGGAGCCGCAGTATTCTTGAGCATTGGATAAAATCAGATTTGTTCAATAGAGAGGGTAAAGCTATAACAAATTTCCAAAAAACGTTGTCATCTCCACATTCTGATATGGCGCAACAGGCATTAAAAGATCCATATGTCTTTGACTTTCTTACATTGCAGGAAAAACATCTTGAACAAGATTTAGAACAAGGACTTATAGATAATGTCCAAAAACTACTGCTTGAAATGGGTAAAGGA
>Ga0155637_102_pt2 | contig 14014 bp, 15 predicted proteins | sample RifCSPhighO2_12_FD_107294 | JGI IMG/M metagenome (GOLD analysis project Ga0155637, IMG submission 107294) | candidate division TM6 bacterium RIFCSPHIGHO2_12_FULL_32_22
GCTATTTCTGGTGATAAAGTTGTTACTGGATCTAATGATAGAGCTATTATTTGGGATCTAAATACCGGCGCTAAATTATATACTCTTAGTGGTCATACTGGATCGATATTTTCAGTTGCTATTTCTGGTGATAAAGTTGTTACTGGATCTAATGATGAGAGTGCTATCATCTGGGATCTAGATACCGGTGCTAGATTACATACTCTTAATGGTCATACTAGCTGGATAAGTTCAGTTGCTATTTCTGATGATAAAGTTGTTACTGGATCTTGTGATAGAAGTGCTATTATTTGGGATTTAAATACCGGTGAAAAATTACATACTCTTAGAGATCATTCAGCTTCTTTATTGTCGGCTGTTATTTATTTAGATGATAATATAAGATCAGTTACTATTTCTGGTGATAAAATTGTTACTAGATCTGATGATGGAAATGCTATTATTTGGGATTTAAATACCGGTAAAAAATTACATACTCTTAAAGGTCATACTCACAAGATAACTTCAGTTGCTATTTCTGGTGATAAAGTTGTTACTGGATCTAATGATTATAAAACTGAATCTAATGACAAAACTGCTATCATCTGGGATTTAAATACCGGCGCTAAATTATATACCCTTAATGGTCATACGAAATCGATAAGTTCAGTTGCTATTTCTGGTGATAAACTTGTTACTGGATCTTGTGATGGTAGTACTATCATTTGGGATCTTAATCAACCAATTACACAGCTGTTATCTGATGAAACCGGTCTAATCACTTTTGATTCTTTAATCGAAACGGACAAAAAGTTACAGGCATTACAGTCAACATGTACTTTATTATAAAATGGAACAATTATGAAAAGATTACTATTTTTATCAATTTTTGCAGCTCTTATAAACTCAGCTGAAGTTGATTGGAAAAATACTGAAATATCATTTCAAGATTTATCTCAATCAATTTCACCAATAAATTCTTTAATTGATCTATCTGCAAGAGCGGCTGTAAATTCATTTTCATTAGAAGATGCATTAGAAAAGATGCCTGCCGATGATTTAAAACATGTTATTGCTAATTATTGGTATCAGTTCAATAAAGATAAGTTATCTAAAATTGCCTCGCAGAAATATAAAATTACGCCTGAACATACTCTTTATGATTATACTGATTGTATACAGTCAGTTGCTATTTCTGGTGACAAAATTGTTGCTAGATATTTTGATAAAAGTGCTATCATCTGGGATCTAAATACCGGTAAAAAATTACATGCTCTTAATGGTCATAATGGCAGGATAATTTCAGTTGCTATTTCTGGTGATAAAGTTGTTACTGGATCTTATGATAAAACTGCTATTATTTGGGATCTAAATACCGGTAAAAAATTAAACACTCTTAATGGTCATACTGAATTGATAAGTTCAGTTGCTATTTCTGGTGATAAAGTTGTTACTGGATCTTGGGACAATAGTGCTATCATTTGGGATTTAAATACCGGTACTAAATTACACACTCTTAATGGTCATACTGACTGCATACGTTCAGTTGCTATTTCTGGTGATAAAGTTGTTACTGGATCTAGTGATAATAGTGCTATTGTTTGGGATCTAAATACCGGTGCCAGATTACACACTTTTAAAGGTCATACTCGTGCTATAAAATCAGTTGCTATTTCTGGTGATAAAGTTGTTACTGAATCTAAATATAATAGTGTTATCATTTGGGATCTAAATACCGATGCTAAATTACATACTTTTAATGGTCATACTGATTTGATAAGTTCAGTTGCTGTTTCTGGTGATAAAGTTGTTACTGGATCTTCTGATAAGGGTGCCATCATTTGGGATCTAAATTCTGGTGCTAAATTACATACTCTTAATGGTCATACTGATTATATAAAATCAATTGTTATTTCTGGTGGTAAAATTGTTACTGGATCTGAGGATAAAACTGCTATCATTTGGGATCTAAATACCGGTGATAAATTACACACTCTTAAAGATCATATTGAAACGATAATTTCAGTTGCTATTTCTGGTGATAAAGTTGTTACTGGATCTTGGGATAAGCGTGCTATAATTTGGAATCTTACTCAGCCAATTAAAAAACTTTTATCTAATGAAACTGGCGTAATTACTTTTGATTCTTTAATCGAAATTGACAAAAAATTACATGCATACATTCAGCCAATACAACCTGCCCCACAAGGTCACGCACCAACATGTGCTTTGTTATAAAAATGGAGGAATTATGAAAAAAATATTATTTTTATCACTTATTACAGCTTCTATAAATTCAGCTGAATTACAGTTTGCAGTTAAAGATTTAGCATTGCCTGCAGAATTTCCTAAATTAACTGAATTAGCTATTAAAAAAATATTAGAACAATATGATTTTGAAAGCGTATTGCAATTTATTGATGAAAAATGTGCTGGCGATGAAAATCTAAAATTAGCTGCTTCTAGATATTGGTATCAATTAAATAAATCTAATTTATTTAAACTCGCTTCACAATTATATGGTAATATTGAACCTCAACATATTCTTAAAGGTCATACTAAGTTGATATCTTCAGTTGCTATTTCTGGTGATAAAGTTGTTACTGGATCTAGAGACAATACCGCCATTATTTGGGATCTTAATTCTGGTACCAGATCACACACCCTTGTTGGTCATGCTGAACCCATAAATTCAGTTGCTATTCATGATGGTAAAATTGTTACTGGATCTTGGGACAAAACTGCTATTATTTGGGATCTTAATTCCGGTGCAAAACTACAGATTCTTAATAGTAATACTGACCGGATAAGATCAGTTGCTATTTTTAGTGATGCAATTGTTACTGGATTTTATGAGTCTGGTTATATTATTATTTGGAATCTTAATTCCGGTAAACAATCATACACTCTTAAGCGTCATACTAACTTGGTAACTTCAGTTGCTATATCTGACGGTAAAGTTATTACTGTATATAGAAACAATACTGCCATTATTTGGGATATTGATTCTGGCGCTAGATTACATACTCTTATTGGTCATACTGCATGGATAAGTTCAGTTGCTATTTTTGGTGATAAAGTTGTTACCGGATCTTATAATAATGCTACTATTTGGGATTTAAATACCGCTACTAAATTACATACTCTTAATGCTGATACTTGGTCGATGATTTCAGTTGCTATTTCTGGTGATAAAGTTGTTACTGGATCTCTTGATAACAGTGCTATTATCTGGGATTTAAATCAGCCTATTAAAAAATTATTATCAAATGAAACTGGAATAATAACTTTTAATTCATTAATTGAAATAGACAAAAAATTACAAATGGAGGAACTATGAAAAAATTACTATTTTTATCAATTATTACAGTTCTTATAAATTCAGCTGAATTACAGTTTGCAGTTAAAGATTTAGCATTGCCTGCAGAATTTCCTAAATTAACTGAATTAGTTATCAAAAAAATATTAGAGCAATACGATTTTGAAAGCGTATTAGAATTTATTAATGAAAAATGCGCTGGCGATGAAAGCTTAAAATTAGCCGCTGCCAGATATTGGTATCAATTAAATAAAGCTAAAATAACAAAACTTAATTTACAAAAGCCAAAAAATATTCTAAAAAGTCATACTCTTTTGGGCGCTTCTGATGGAAAACTTGTTGTTAGAAATGTAGAAAATGAAAACAAAGTTCTTATTATAGATATAAATTCCGGTAATATATTAAATATTGTTGACGTTCAAAAGTTTTTTAGCCATAGAAACTATCATTCAATTTATGAAGATAAGCTTATTGTTTATCAAGGAGGATGTGTACAAATTTTTGATGTAAATTCCAATAAATTTCTATATAACTTTAGCCATGTTGAACAATCTGGTTGTAGTAGATTTAATAACATAATCGCCATTGGGTCTGGCTACTACACAAATAGTAAAATAATTTTATATGATATTAATACTGGCAAAGAATTACATCAGCTTAAGATTGACTCAGTAGAATCTAGTTTTGCTATTTCAAAAGATAAGATTGTTTTTCCATCTCCTGGTGGAGCAATCATATATGATTTAAAATCTGGCAAAGAATTACATACTATTTATATTAGTGATAGTGCCGCCGTAGCACGTACAATCACTATTGTCGATGATAAAATCATTATCAATCTATGTGATAATCGTGTCATCATTTGTGATGATACCGGTAAACAATTATGCTCCATTGATTCCGGATTACAGGCTTATGAAGTTACTATATCTGATGATAAAATAATTACCGTACATAAGGATCATTTTTCTATATGGGATGCAAGCGGCAAAAAACTACACACTGTTAAGTGTGACGTTCCCGTTCGTAAGGCACCACCAGCAACCACTTACAACATTGACGGTGGTGTTGCTATACCTGCAACTGTTTGCTTTGATATTGCACCTATACCTACAACTGCTACTTCTGATGATAAATTTATAACTCAATATGGACAAGATATTATGATTTGGGATTTAAATGACGCAATTAAAGATAAAGACGGTAAAATTACTTTTGAATCATTAATAGAAGCTGATAGAAAATTACAAGAAGCTGCTGATGAAACAGCTGCCGAAGCTGCTACTAATTAAATGGAGGAACTATGAAAAAATTATTATTTTTATCACTTATTACAGCTTCTATAAATTCAGCTGAATTTGATTGGAAGAATAGTGAAATATCATTTGAAGATTTATCGCAGCCTATCAAAACAAATTCTTTGATCAATCTTTCTGCAAGAGCGGTTGTAAATTCATTTTCATTAGAAGAAGCTTTAGAAAAGATGCCTGCTGATGATTTAAAACATGTTATTGCTAATTACTGGTATCATAAAAATAAGTGCTTAATTCACAATCAAGTTAATGTAATTAATCCTTCAAATTTAGAAACTATAACAATTACTAAAAATCCTGATTTAGTATCTGTGCATAAAGATAATATGGTTATAGTATCCAATACTGAAATAAATAAACAAACAATAAAAATATTAGATCTAAATAGTAATCAGATTATTCAAGAAATAAAAACAGCGCATGAAGACGAAATACTCGCAACAGAAATTTCTGAAAATTATGTTATTACAATTTCTGGTTCTCAAGTAAATATATGGAATATTAAGACAGGTGAATTAGAAAGTAACTTTAAGCCCGAAAAAAATAGTGATCAAAGCCTATGTTATAAAAAAATCGAAGATAACAACTTAATATTGTGCTATAAAAGCAACAGTTATAATATTAATATTTTTGATTTAACTTTACATTCAAATTCTGTTATAAAAACAAAAGATTTCATATACGTAACAGTATTTAATAATATCTTAATTCTGGTACAAAATTATGGTTTTGAAACTTGGAATTTAAGCGAGAAATCTCGCATAAATCAATTTGCATATGAGTTAAAAGGCTTTATGTACGCAACTAGATGTGACAATAGACTTATTTTAACTCTAGTTAAGGGGGCTACAAGCATAAATCTAAATGATATTGCATTTGTATCCGAATATAAATCCTCTATAGATCTTGATAGTAATTTTATTCCTGTAAAAGAATATTTTGCGCTAGATAAACAACTAGGAAATGATGATGATGATGATGTGGATGATGTGGATAAAACTGAAGTTTCAAAAGATCACATAGCAATACTCAATGACGATGGCTCTATAGATATATTTTATAATGATAGCACTGAATTTCTTCATCGCATTACTAAAGTAGATAAGGTAAAGCCAAAACTCAAAATCTATAAAAATTGGCTAATTGTAGCTTATGCAAATTGTTTTTATATTTGGGACATACAAAATAAATCTAATTTAACAAAAATAGAAATAGATATTAATGATATAAAAGTAGCAAAAAATCATTTAATTATAGAAAATAATAATGGAATAACAGTGTTTAATTTGGATCAACCGATTGCAGATTTTTTATTAAAACCATTTAGTTTCTCAGAAGATTCATCAATTACTTTTGGAAAATTAATTGAAGTTGATAACATGATAAATTCACTTAATAGATCTTCAAAAAAGCACTCTAGAGAAGAAGAGATAACTCCATATCGCAATTTAAGACCAAAATTAGATAATTTTGAAATGCCTGATATAGAAATATCTCCAGAAGATATGGAACAATATTTACAAGAGCAGCAAATGCTTATAGATAATTTAGATCAACAAGCACTTAAAGATTTTATCGACGAAGCAACGGCAGGCCCTGCAACTAATTAATTCTATAGCACTTTGAAGTATCTAATTGTGAAACCGGATTATAAAGCGATTTAAATTCTTTGTATAACCCGCTTTTTAAAGATAAAATTTTGTAATCTTTAATTAAATATCTTAGACCACCATCTTTTGTTAACAATTTTAATTTTTTATTTTCTTTTTTGGCATTAAATAGTTCATAAAAAGAATTTATATTGCCAAACATTCTATTAATATGACATTCATGAACTCGGCCAAAACCAGAAGCATAACCACGAGCTTCAAGAACTAAATTATTTTCAACGTCACTTACAATAACAACATGGCCAGGAAACCAAATAATATCACTATTTTTTAAGTCACTAAAATTAGTTAACTGCTCAAGATTTCTTTCTAATGTAATAGAATCTTTATAAAAATATGGAAGATTACAAATCTGCGCACCACGAGAAATTATACATGAACAATCAAAACCAACATAGGGATAAACTTCTAGCTCATCTTTATAAAAAGTTTTATCATTTTCTCTTTCTAATATTGTATCTGTGAAATATGGATAAATAAAACTTGATCCTGAATATAAATATGGAATAAACCCAAATTTTAAATTTGCCCAACCTCTTAGTAATTTAACAAAATCTAAAATGCGCTCGTCTATATCTTTGTCTTCATAGAAATTAATTTTATAGCGCGGAATCTTAAGAACTTTTTGTTCTAAATTTTTATTCAAGAAATAACAGTAAACTGCATGATCATAATTTTTAAAGGCAATCTTAAAACGTGTTCCAGCCGAAAATGCCAAATTTTCATCTGTTATTATAGGCTCTTTTAAAACTATTATAGATTTATCAGGAATAATTTCCTGATTAAAAGATATCTCTTCTGGAATTTTATTTAAATCTACATTTGCCGAAATAAGATCGAATAAACAGGCCAAATTTTCTTTCAAAGTCCAATAGACATTTGTATAAAGATTTTGTTCTGGATCAAAATATATTATATGCGGAACTCTAATTTGAACTTCTTCATTACAAACTTGAATAATTTCAACTAATTCATTATATAAAATCTGATATTCACGCTTGCAATTAACATCACCCATCAAAAGGCTTCTATAAGCCTCTTTGATATCAACTGATTCACCAAAAATTTCTTTGGCCGATTTTTTTAAAAGATCTGCTACAGGAACGATACACAGACCATCACATACTGAAAATAATTTGAAAATTATCAAATTAATCAGTATGTAGCCCTTCATAGCCCTATCCCCTTTAGCTATTTTAGAAGCTAACAGATTATTTTTTATAAAATCTAGATTTTTTTTATTTCATGCAATTTTTGTTATCCCAGACGCTCAAAATTACATTCTGATCTTTAGAATTTTCCAGTTCAAAAATTAATCTAGAAAGATTTTTAAGAAATGGTTTTAACAAAAACTCGACATGCGCAATTCCACGACCATGCAATTTAACTTTGCCCTGTTTCAAATTAGGTGCTGATTCAAACTCTCTTTGAGAGAAAAGAGGCGCCATAGAATCTTTTTCATTTTTAGTTTTATACTGTAACCCCTGAGGATCCAAGACTTGAATAGAATCTAAAGAAGAATAGAGACTATAAACTTTTTTGAACAAATCAGAGGAAACCAAGCTTTTGGTCTCTTTTTGTACTGGGCAAGCAAGTAAAATTAATCGATCTATTTTATAGTTTTCACTAGATTTTTTGCAAAATCGCTCATATGGTTCGACAGGCTCACCATGAGCGGCCGCTCGCCCTGAGCTTGTCGAAGGGTGCGAGGTCAATTCCGAAACAGATTCATGAAATTTGGCCAGATTTAAGGCAACGTTACCGCCATGACTATGGGTAATTAGTGTCAAATTTGGCTCTAAATCGTATTTTTCTTTATAATTATACATCAGAACTGCTAGCGCATCTGAAAGCTCTCTAGCGGCATTTTCACGGGCTTTTACGCTTAAATCGCCTGACCAGCCAAACTGATAAAAATGCCCCAGAGGAAATTCCTCTGGACTGAAGTCATAAAGCCAATCTCCCAGTTTTCTTAGATGATTTTCACAAGCATAATCTGAAACATGAAGCAACCCAGGTTTAGAGTAAAAAAAAGTAGGAAAAATCTTGCTAGTAAATAGCTTAGTACCGTGAACCCAGACCGTCACTTTTGGTGCGGCTAAAGCCCGATATAGACTCTTTTTTTCAGACAAATCTACTTTAACTACACTTTTTTTAGTACAAGAAGCTGCAAAAATCCAAGGGAAAAGCCAAAATAACTGTTTTTTCATAAGTTTCCTCTATTCGCCGTCGCTTTTTAATATTTGTGACTTTGCCTGATAGATTAAGCGACAAGAATCACGCCGTAGCCTCTTGACCGACGTAGCCTTGGCGAAGTTGGTTGGCGAAGGCGGATTGCTATGGCGTAATTTCGCGCTATATTGACGGTTTAAACCGTCAAGCGCTTCATTTCCCATTTTAATTTGTATATTGAATAAAGTAAAAAGCTTCCGATTTTTTGATTTTTAACGTATACTTTTTCATATTACGGTGGATGTAGCTCAGTTGGTAGAGCATCAGATTGTGGCTCTGGGGGCCGTGGGTTCGAATCCCACCATTCACCCCATAATTGGGGAAAACTTTCTTGTGAAACGGTATCTATTATTGTTACTATTTTTGGTGCAAACAAATAATGCGATGCATATGCAATTAAAAGCTTTAAGAGAAGCTAAATTGCACTCTTTTGAAAAACATTTGGAATACAAAAGACAATTCAGCTCAACAACAACTACCGGGCTTGCAATTGTAAGATCCGATGATAAACAACGATTTAGAGAATATTTAGATGGCTTAAGAATATATATACAGAGAGATGAAGCCACTACAAGCATGCTCTTAATCGATCTGGATTATTCTGTATTTCGAGCTGCATTTTTAAATAAAAATCTATGTCAATTATTAATGCTATATCCTAACAAAAAACTAATATCTGCATATATTATGCAATTTGAAAAGGAATGTAACAATGTTCTTAGAGCTCGAGATTTAGAAAATGATACAAGAGAATTATATTTAGGCTATTTTGATAAAGCTTCTAACTTTTATCATAAGCTAAATTCTCCACAAATTGCTCAAGAAACAGCCACAGGATCTCCGTCAGAACTTATAGCCGCTGCAGCTTCGCCCGCAAAACCCAAGTCACCGCCACAAATAGCACAACAAGCTAGTCCAATAATAAAAGAAAAAACTGAATATCAAAAATTTTTAGCAAAGCTGCCTGGCAAATCTGAATTAGAAAAGGTAAATTTAATTGGCCTTTATAGATCAAAACGTAAATTAAGTGAAGATGAATTGCAAGAATTAACTAGCATTAGAAAAACAGTCTTTGAGCAGATTTTGGATTCTTCACTAGATGATGCTGAAATCATTAAATATGCAGAAAAACTGACCTATTTGACGGATCTAAATAGAGAAGAAAAGAGATTCCTAGAATTACGCTTTCAAGATACTAGAGAGAGTTTGAGATTTAAGGGCAAATACGATCTCAGTAGTAGATATCATACATTATTGGCACTTCTAAAATAGCCAAAAATATTTGCCTAAAAAGAAGATCTAAAGTATTATATTTATAAATGACGGGGCATGGCGCAATTGGTAGCGCACTCGCTTTGGGAGCGAGGGGTTGTCAGTTCGAGTCTGGCTGCCCCGACCATTTTTTTTGAAGCAGTCCAATCTCTAAAAAATTTTGGGGTCTAATGTTACAGTCTTTAACTCCTAATATAATTGTAGCCGACGTAAATAAATCGCTGGATTTTTACACCGACGTTCTAAATTTCAAAGTTCTGATGGCTATTAATGAAGAAGGTGAAACAGTTCATTCTGATGTTAAAAAACATAAATTAATCTGGGCTTTAATAGAAAAAGATGAAGTCCAAATTATGGTTCAATACAGAGAATCTATCTATCCTGAAATTCCTGATTTAAAGATGTACCAATCCAATTTTAACGTCTTTTTCATAACCGCTGATAATATAGAAAAGCTCTATACCGAGATAAAAGACAAAGTAGAAGTTATAAAAGAGATTCATGAGACCTTTTATGGAACCAAAGAGTTCATTATAAAGGACCCCTTCAATACGTTTATATTTTTCGCCCAACGTTAAAAATCTTAAAAAACCCTTGATTTTAGGCCTTTTTCTTTGTTATCCTCTGTAATATAAGGAGGAGAAACGTATGAAAATACGAGGAAAATGCGCCAGATGTGAAAGAAAGCCTAAAAAAGACTTTTTTAACCGTCAGGAGCCCCATTCTTTAGATAGAGCGCTAGAACCCAAAAATTGTGGTTGCCAGAATTATAAGCAGTCTATAAAAAGGAAAAGCGGCGGCGCATTTAAAAAGGGAACAAAGTTCTAATTTTTTTTGTTTAAATTATTATTAAACTTAACTAGATGATTAATTACCCTTCGACTCATAAATTCGCTCAGGGTGACTGGATAAAGCCAGTCATGGTGAGCGAGCCATAAGGCGAGTCGAATCCATCTGGCTTAAAACTGGATGAGTAAAATGACTGGATAAAGCAAGTCGTGTTGAACCTTGAAGCGAGCGTGCCGCTGTAGTTTTAACGTAGGCTGGGTCGAATCCATGACTTAATTGTAAATAATGCAACGATATTTAAGATATTTTGATTGGCTAAGTTTTATAATAATTTTGATGCTATGTTCAGTAGGACTAACATTTGTCTTTAGTGCAACATATACGTTTGCGTGCCCATTTTCTATATTTTTTAAGAAACAGCTTTTTGGTGTTATCACAGGACTATTAATATATTTTATTTTTTGTTTGGTAGATTATAGAATTTTGGCGCGTGATGGTTACTTTGCCTATTATGCTACTTTAATTTTTTTGGTTTATACGCTTATTAAAGGGCACATCGGCATGGGCGCCCAAAGATGGATAAACCTATATCTATTTAAATTTCAGCCTTCTGAACTAATAAAATTATTTTTGCCCGCATTTTTTAGTTACTATTTTATAACAGAATCTCATACAAAAAATTATAAATCATTAAATCTATTTATAAAATTAGTTATAACAATACTAATTACCGCGCTTTTAATACTAAAACAACCTGATCTAGGAACAGCAATTGTTATTCTATTATCCAGCATAATTATGCTTTGGATTATCGGAATAGGCAAAAAATTTTTTACCTATTCTATAATATTTATATCTTTAACAGCACCTATCACATGGAAATTTCTAAAGCCTTATCAGAGAAAAAGAATAGAGGTTTTTTTAGGCGGCGGAGAAAAAACAAAAGAACGATATCAAATTGAACAATCAAAAATTGCAGTCGGCTCTGGCGGATTTTTAGGCAAAGGTCTTTTAAAAGGCACACAAAACATTTTGAGATTTTTACCGGAAAGTAGAACCGATTTTATTTTTTCTGTAATTTGTGAAGAATGGGGCTTTTTAGGCGCATTCTTTTTGCTCATATTATACTTAATTTTATTTATAAGAAATTTTTATCTAATTCAAACTTTACATAATAGTTATGCCAAACTACTTGCAACAGGTTTATTGATACACATTGTAATTTCAACTATAATCAACTTGGCAATGGTAATTGGACTAGTGCCTATTGTAGGTATCCCTTTACCATTAGTAAGTTATGGAATTACAAATATCTGGATTACTCTAGCTAGTCTAGGTTGGATCAATGGAATTTATATAAGACGTCATACCTGAAAGTTTTTAAACATGGAAAGCCTTGCATCAATCCTGTTGTTATTAAATGCTATGGGACTACAAAATCCTGAAAATAAAATTGAACGACCAATACAAGTTCCACAGAGAGAAAGAATTATAAGATCTCATAAAATAATACGACAGTTTCACAAAAGTGATAGTAATCCTAGCCAAAGAAGAGGTAATAGATGACTGAACAGCCTATTATTGAGCTGCTAAATGATAATAATATTGAAGAAGTAAATTTAGATTTTACACCAAAAACTTTTGATGATTATCTTGGCCAAGATGAGCTAAAAAAGAAATTGAAAATTTATACTCTTGCGGCAAAGCAACGTCAAGAACCATTGGATCATCTTTTAATTTTTGGTCCTCCTGGACTGGGAAAAACTACATTAGCACAGATTATGGCCAATGAAATGGAAGTTAGTATAAAAATCTGTAGTGGCCCAACTTTAGAAAGAACAGGTGATCTTGTAGCGATACTTTCTAGCTTAAATCCTCGTGATATCTTTTTTATAGATGAAATTCATAGAATGCCTGCAAATGTTGAGGAAGTTCTATATAGTGCAATGGAACAATTTAAAGTTGATGTAATAATTGGGCAAGGAGCAGGAGCACGCAGCGTAAATTTGCCGATTCAGCCATTTACATTAGTTGGCGCAACTACAAAATCTGGAATGATTTCAGGACCATTAAGAAGCCGATTTGGTATTAATGAACGTCTAGATTTTTATGATGAAGAAACTTTAACAAAAATTGTAGAACAGAATGCAAAATTTCTGAAAATAAAAATTGTTTATGATGCTTGTAAATTGATTGCAAGAAGTTCTCGCGGTACCCCAAGAATCGCAAAAAAATTACTAAGAAGAATAAGAGATTTTGCTCAAGTTGAAAACAAGAATAGTGCTGATACCAAATTAGTAGAAAATTCTTTAAATGCTTTGGGAATTGATGAACAAGGTTTAAGCAAAGTTGATAATTTAATTTTAAAGAAATTGGTTGAAAATTTTAATGGAGGCCCTGCAGGTCTTGATACAATTGCTGCTCTAATTGGTGAAGATACCGAAACGATAGAGACTGTTTATGAACCATATCTTTTGCGACAAGGACTATTGGAAAAAACTTCTAGAGGAAGACAAATTCCCTATAAAATTTTGCCTAAATTAAAGCAAAAATTTATGGGAATTCAGTCTATTTTTTAAGCTTTTTTTGTTACTGTTCGTCTTGCTTGAATGCGTTTAGCAACAACTGCACCTATTATAAGCACAGCTCCTGCAATAGCTAATTCTGTTTGATGGCCTTTTACAAAACCACTTGCTCTGTCAAACAGACCTTCTGCCGCTTGTGCATCTACAACTGCTGGAAGCGTAACTGGAGCATCAGCCGGTCCTGCTTCATCGCCCTCACCAGAATAAGAAACTGATGCAACTAAGAATGCTAATGAGAAAATAAGTTTCTTCATGATTTACCCTTTATGTTTAAAATTTGTAAGTAATTATAAAGCGTAAACCATTTTTAGCAATAAAATATTATCATCTCTCGATACCCGCTTTCGCTAAACTTGTTCTTCGTAGCTCCGAAAGAGCGGAGTAGAAAGCTTCAGCGGGCAGGCGTATACCATATCGCTTGTCCGACGTAACTTTATGTGTAGTCGGAAAGTATGAAACAAATTATATCACAAACACCCTTATATGTCGGTTGATTGGTATATTTATACATCTTTAGGAGAACTTTTTTATATAAGGCAGACTGAAGAATCGCAATTAGGTGATAACTTTTTGTATCAAGCTGGACTTGGAAGAAATTTATATCATTCAAAAGATTATATTTATCTATTTCTTGTTGAAATGCTTGGCGCTAAATTTAAGCAAAATATTGTTAGTGCAGCAATTGATCAAAACAGTGGAGGAAATCTGATTTTTATAGCGCCATCTTTCTGGTTTTCATCTAAAAAGTTGATTGTGCAGATAGGATTTGCTTACTGATGTTGTTCGTCTTGCTTGAATGCGTTTAGCAACAACTGCACCTATTATAAGCACAGCTCCTGCAATAGCTAATTCTGT
>Ga0155637_111_pt1 | contig 13896 bp, 17 predicted proteins | sample RifCSPhighO2_12_FD_107294 | JGI IMG/M metagenome (GOLD analysis project Ga0155637, IMG submission 107294) | candidate division TM6 bacterium RIFCSPHIGHO2_12_FULL_32_22
CGATCTTTTTTTAATGCTGCAATAATTGCAACTTCTGAAAAGAGAATTTAGAAAATTGATGCGGGCTAAGATGCCCGCATCAAAATTTTATTTCTACCATTTCCAGTCTTTATTATCAGATTCTAATCCAAAATCTTTATCTAATAATTTCCCATTTTTGACCTGTGCAACCACATTATTCAGTTTCATGGAAATACCCCTTAGTTACAGCTGCATGTATACAATTAGTGCATTTGACCAACAGAACTATTTATTTTTAAAGCTATAAACTTTAGTTTAGATGAATATTTGAATGCGACAAGCGATAATTAATCTGTAAGCTATCTGCATTCGGTGCATAGAATTTTACCAAAATGCTGTTTAGTTTCTTGCGCAGTTCCCCAATAAGGGTTAGGGCAATATCTTGCCGCGAACCCACCGGGAGTGCATTCACTTTCGTTAATAGCTACATTTTTGCCAGTAGAAGGATCAAATGGGTGGTTGAGTGGCCCAGAGATACAGGTTGTTGTCATATTGCTGCATGAAGCATTTGGGCACCAACATCCAAGTGGTTGTATCTGCTGCTGGCTTCCATGACATGTACCATCCCACCAATAATAACCTAATGAAAGACACATATCTTCAGTATCCCAATAATCTGGATTATTACAAATATTACCCATGGTAGGAGACTGATCGGGAATCTGATTTTTGTAATCTTCATAGCAAGTTTGGCACGCTTTCTGTACGCTATAATTATACTGGCTTCCTGTATAACAAGCGGTACAGCTGCTTAGATTAGTATACGAATTACCACAAGCAACAAAGGATTTAACAAAGCCGGTATGCGATAATAATATTAACGTCAGAAAAAATTGTTTCATAAAACTCCATAAATCGCTAAATTTTCTCGCAAACCCATGAATACTGGTCATGGGAGTGTACATTTACCATTACATTTGCAGAAAAAATAACCGTTTGAAAGACCACTAATTCCCATACTATTTACTACATCGGTGAAAGACCCATTCCCTTTATCGTGATTTTTACATATATTGTTACACAAACTATTCATATAATCCGTCTCATCAAGAAATATATTCGGATCATTATATAAATTTGGATAGCCTTCCACCATGGCTAAAATTGAGGGGCATGTTACAGCATTCTCATAGGGCGGAAGCACAGATTTAGGAGTGTCGATCGTTAATATTCTTTTGTCGCTAAATGCCTCATATACATCATATACATCTATTTTTGGAGGAGTAAGACATTCGACTGGATATTGCTTGAAATATTGCTTGGAAGATTGTCCTAAAAAGAATTCTGCTGCATTCTCTTTAGTTCCCCAATAAAACTTTCTATAATTTAAGCAAGTACCGCAGCCTATACCCTCTGATAGACATTCTTGACTTATGATGCAGTCAGAATTAGAGTACCCGCTGCCTGTAATAACGCCAAATAGATTAGAATACTCGCTGCCTGTAATAATATCAGTTAGATCATGTTTCCATATATCGTTATTTGTATATCCATTACAAAGGACTTCATCTACCGAATCAGACATTTGTGCCATACATGCGAACGCATTACCAGAATAAGTAGAAGGTCCATGATATAAAAGCCAACAATGTTTTGAATCTGAAGGTCTTAAATTTACAAACAAAAGCAGAATTATCGAAAATAGAACAATTTTCTTCATTCTGACACTCCATTTTTTTAATAAACATAACTTCAGTCTATTATTATTGGTGTTACTATTGCAAGAGTTAAAGTCTCCCTGGACAAATCTATTACTCATCTATACAATATGTCCAAAAGTCCAAATGTTTATAAAAAGAAATTTATCAAAAAATATTTTAAGATTATCTCAGGCGTTTCCTGTTGTAGCAATTCTAGGCCCAAGGCAGTCAGGAAAGACGACGTTAGTGAAAGAGCTTTTTAAGAATTACAAATATCTATCATTAGAAGATTTAAGTCTAAGAGCTGATGCAAAGCAAGATCCCAAGGGCTTTTTAAATCTTCATAAAAACAATTATGGGATTATTATAGATGAATTTCAGCATGTGCCAGAACTGCTATCTTATATTCATCTGGCGGTGGATGAAAATAGAAGACCGGGATATTTCATCCTAACTGGCTCACAAAACTTTCTGATGAATAGGGCAATAAGTCAAACTTTAGCTGGACGTATAGCAATTACAACTTTATTGCCGCTTTCTTTTGGGGAATTAAAAGAATCGGAGTTATTACCAGATAATATTGAAGATTTGGTATTTAAAGGTGAATATCCAGGATTATACACAAATTCTAAGTTAATGCCTTATGATATGTACCTCAACTACACTAAAACTTACGTAGAAAGAGATGTTAGAGATCTACAAAATGTCCAAAATTTATCCCTATTCATTAAATTCATGAAATTATGTGCAGCAAGAATTGGTCAGGTGATAAATTACAGTTCTTTAGCCAATGACGCTGATATAAATCTTGTAACTGCTAAATCATGGCTATCAATTTTGGAAACTAGCTACATAATTTTTACATTGCAACCATATTCTGCGCATTTTACGAGGCGATTAATAAAAACTCCGAAATTATTTTTTTATGATACGGGCTTAGCGTCTTATTTACTAGGCATAGAAAGTGTAGACGATCTCAAAATAAGTACGTATCGTGGAAATTTAATAGAGTCATTAATAATTTCCCAAATTACTAAACTTTATTACAATGATGCCAAAAATCCCAATATCTATTTCTTAAGAGATAAAACTGGCCATGAAATTGATTGTTTAATAGAAAAATCTAATCGTCTAATTCCTATTGAAATTAAGTCTAGAATGACGCCCAGCCAATCTGCATTTGATGAGATAAATTTTTGGAAAGATGTGGAGCAAATTGGTGGCAAGAAAATAGAGAACGGTTTCATTGTATATTCCGGTAATGAAACCGAAAAAAGAACGTACGGTACTTTTTTAAGTTGGAAGGATTTGACTGATTTCAAATCGATTGGCCTTTAACAAGTTTAAATCATGAAAAAAGAACTAATCATCGTTACTGGGGCTACGGGGGTTGGCAAGACTGATTTTGTTGATGAGTTGATCCTGAAACTAGTTCAGGATGACAACAGGCTGGCCGAAATTATAAATATCGACATGGGGCAATTTTATGAACCACTTTCCATTGGTACTGCCAAGCCTGTCCTGCGTGCCCATCGTAGCTTTAGCGAAGTTGGGAGCAACGTCGAAGGGCCTGATTATAAAAAATCAAAATATAAGCAGCATCTTTTTAATATCGTTAAAGAGCCTGTAAATTTTACAGTAACGCAGTATCGAAAGTTAGTTTTAGATAAAATCGAAGAGCTTTGGGCTCAAGGCGTGTTACCCATTCTTGTTGGTGGTTCTGCATTTTATATTAAGTCATTGTTCTTCCCGCCTAAAAAAGACTATCCAAATTATCATCATGAACTCATTACGAAACCAGATTTTGATCAAAAATCCACACAAGAACTATGGCATAAATTAAATGCAATTGATCCAGAAAGGGCAAAAAAAATTGATTCCAATGATCGATACAGAATTGAACGAGCGCTAACCATTTGGTATGAAAGTGGTAAAAAGCCATCAGAATTTGGGCCAGAACCAGATATTTTTGCTGATAAAATTACGCTTTTAATTTTAGATCGCGATAGGAATGATCTTTATGAAAGAATTAACAAAAGAACAGTTGACATGTTGGATGCAGGCTGGGTTGATGAAGTTAAGAATCTCGGTCCAGAATGGACAGAATTTCTAAAGAAAAAAAAATTAATAGGTTATGATGATATAATTTTGTTTTTAGAAAAAAAGAGCGATCAAAAATCTTTAGTAGAAAAAATTCAGCAAAAAACGCGTAACTATGCAAAAAGACAACTTACTTTTTACAGAAAATTAACACAAGAACTAGAAAAATTAAATAAAATAAAAATAGAGTGGATTAATTTAGATAACAAAAATTTTAGCTTGTATATTGATCAACTATTAGATAAAATACTTTAATTATGAACAAAAACGATTTAATCATTACCAGAAGACAAGCCAGTTTTTTATCAGCAGGTTTGTTAATTCTTTTTACTGCGTTTTTTATTGTTGGCTATATCATTGGTCAAAGAAAAGCATTGAATGAATTTAATGATAGACTTCAGGATGAATCCTTTTCGGATAGAGTTCGTTATTCACTCTATTCTTCTTATGGAAGTTCTCCTATGAATGAAGTCGATTCTTCTGATTCGGAAGTTGAACTTGATCCACAGTCTAGTGAAGCGCAACAAAAACAAAATAAGATTTATTCTGCGCAACTTTTTGGATGTGGAACGTTAAAGGCTGCTCAGGCATTTGTCAACCGCGTAAAAAAACTTGGAATTAATACATTCATAAAAGAAAAAAAGAGCAAGAGCGCCAAGGGCAAAATTGTCAGATGGTATCAACTAGTTACAAAAGATTATGATAATAAAGAGGATCTTCAAAAAGATTTAGACAAAATTCAGATTACAGAGAAGTTGCAACAAATAAAAATAATCGAAGTTTAAAAAGGAAATTTATGTTGGGTTCTATGAGAAAAGCCCTGAAAAAAGGCTTACTCCATGTTGTTGTTTGGATTACTTTCATCGCTATGGTTCTAACATACTCTTTACCGGATTTGATAAATTTATTTCAAAGAATATTCGGAATAAACAATTATGTAATTTCTGTAGACAGTTCGGGAATTACCCGAGAGCAATTTTCGCAAAGAGAGGGTGAAGCTAGGCAACATATAGAAATGCTAAAGCAGCAATTTGGTCCTTATGCAAAAATGCTTTTGGAAATGAATGGCATGAACATGGATCCGCAATCTTTGGCCTTAAATGAAGTATCGAATGAATTATTGTTAAATGTTGTTGTTAATAAATATAAAATCAATATAAATGATCGATTTATTAAGCAGGCTTTAATTCAACAGTTACCAAAAGAAATGGTGGATGAAAATGGCAATATAAATGAGCAGGAACTTAGTAGGCTATTAAAAAATATGTCACTTGCAGACTTTGAAAAAAAGCTTGAAGAATCGCTAAAGAGATCTGTCGCATTAGAACTAATTAATGGCGGCGTATTTGTGCCAGAATTTTTAATTGAAAGTAAGTATAAAGATCTGTATTCATCAAAAAAATATGCGATTCTTAATTTTCCTATAAAAAAATATCTGGAAGCAGCCAAAAAAACAAAAGTTTCTCCAGAAGAACTAAAAGATTTTTTCCACAAAAATAAAGATTCTTACACGATTCCAGAACAGAGAAATGCAACAGTGTGGAAATTTACACTTGAAAATTATGGAACACAAATCAGCAAAAAAGATATCGAAAATTTCTATAACAAAAACAAATCGCAATATCAGGAAGAACCAGCGCAAGTTCACATTAAAAGAATTCTGTTGAAATTTGCAGGCAGAAATCCATCAGAATTACGACAAAAAGCTACGGAAATTAAGACTGAGCTTGTTCAAGATCCATCAAAATTTAGCCAATTAGCAAAACAATATTCAGACGATACAGAATCAGCACAAAAAGATGGTGATGTTGGATTTGTTTCTAAAGAAAAAATCGATCCTGCGTTAGGAGAAGCAATTTTTGCATTGGAAAAAGATGGACAAATTTCTGATATCATAAGAACCGAAGAAGGCTTAGAAATTGTTCAAAGAGTTGCAAGAAAAACGCCAAAATATAAACCACTTTCTAGTGTTGAATCAGAAATTAAAAAGGACTTAGAATCAAAAAAATTCAGCTCATTATTTAATTTGGAAGCAAAGAAAATTGTACACGAAGCAAAAAAAGATATCTCTGCATTAAAAGACTTTGCCCAAAGCAAAAAAGGCGATATGCAAGAAATCAGTTTTAAAAAAAATGATGGTTCTATGCTTTCTCCAAAGATTTTTAAACTGAATGTTGGATCATTAGGATTTCATATAAACGGCAATACTGCATACATATTCAAAGTCGATAAAGCTGAAGATCCTCACTTACAGAAATTCGATTCTATAGAAAAAAAGGTAGAAGAAGATTTTTATAAAGAAAAGGCAAAAGATCTTTTAAAAAAATCGATAGAAAAGGCAAAAAGTAGCAACAAATCATTTAAAGACCTCGGCGAGGAATTTGGTGCGACATCGACCTTAACGGCACCAATTAATACAGATAGTAAACTTGAATTAGAAAAGTTTCAAAAACAGGGGGTTCCTTTAGATGAATTTCTAAACATTCAGAAAAACAGTGAACCTAAAGAACTTTTTGCTTCTGATGGAACGGGTTTCTTGGTTAAAGTAGATGAAGTCCAAGGAGTTGCAACGGACTTTGCAAAAAAGAAAGCTTTAGAAAAGGATTTATACTTAGGAATGAGGAATAATGTAGAAAGAGGCTTTATTGCTTCTTTAGCAAAAAATGCTAAAATTAAGGTAAATATTAATGAAATTAAAAAATCAAAGCGCCTGTCCTGAGCAGTGTCGAAGGGCTAAAACATGAAACATAACAAGCAAGATGAACAGCTAAATGCAAAAAAGAAAGCTTTGGAAGTTACTTTTGCTCAAATAGATAAGCAATATGGAAAAGGCTCTGTAATGCTTTTGGGGCAATCTAATTTAAATGCTGACGTGGAAGTAATATCCACAGGTTCGATTTTGCTAAATGAGGCGCTCGGGATAGGTGGAATTCCACGGGGTAGAGTGATTGAAATCTTTGGACCGGAGGCGTCTGGCAAAACAACTTTGGCTTTACATGTTGTTGCTCAAGCGCAAAAGAAAAATGGTGTCTGTGCTTTTATTGATGCCGAACATGCCTTGGATCCGTCATATGCTTCTAAGTTGGGCGTTAATATAAATGATCTTGTTATTTCTCAGCCAGATTTTGGAGAGCAAGCATTAGAAATTACAGAGATGTTAGTAAGGTCTGGAGCGATTGACATTATTGTGATAGATTCTGTTGCTGCACTAGTTCCAAAAGCTGAACTAGAAGGTGATATGGGCGATAGCCATATGGGACTTCAAGCTAGACTAATGTCGCAAGCATTAAGAAAATTAACTCCGATAGTTAACAAATCAAAAACCGTTTTGGTTTTCATTAATCAGATTAGACAAAATATTTCCAGTGTGGCGTGGGGAAACAAGGAAACAACAACTGGCGGTAACGCATTGAAATTCTATGCATCATTAAGATTAGACGTCAGAAGAATTGGTAGCTTGAAAAAAAATGAAGTTCATTTTGGTAACAGAGTCGCCATTAAAGTTGTAAAAAACAAAATGGCGCCGCCATTTAAAAAGGTTGAATTGGATCTATTATTTGCAGAGGGAATCAGTAAAGAATTAGATCTGCTTGACGCAGCTTTAGAGTTGAATGTAGTTACTCAAGCTGGTGCGTGGTTTGCTTTTAAGGGTGCAAATATAGCTCAAGGAAGAGAGCAAGCATTAAAGCTCTTAAAAGATAATGCAACTATGGCGTTGGATATTGAAACTAATATTTTTGCAAAAATTAAAGAAAGAAGAGCTGTGGTGGCTCTTTAATTGAGGTTTAGTTGAAAGAGAAAGAAAAATCAAAATTACCTTTAGTTAATGAAAGAATTCCTGGGTTAAAAGTACAATTGATCAGTCATGAGGGCGCAAATGTTGGCCCTACGCCAAAGAACGTTGCAATAAAGATGGCTGAAGATGTTGGTTTGGATCTTGTTCTTATTTCTGACCAAGGAAGTGAAGGTCTGCCAGTAGCAAAGATCATGGATCTTGGAAAAGCTATTTATGCTAAAAAGAAAAAAGCTTCAGAATCGAAAAAGAAACAAAAGGTTATTAAGGTTAAAGAGATAAAAATTAGACCTAAAATTGGCGAGCATGATTTAAACACAAAAATCAAGCAGGCAGCACAATTTTTAGAAGAGGGTAAAAAAATAAAATTTACTCTTATTTTTAAAGGTAGAGAAGTAACAGTACGCAATGAAGTTGGGCCCATGCTCTTTGAGAAATTTGAAAATAGGATAAAAAATTCAGGATTTAATAATCTTTTATCCGAAGGCGAATCAAGAATGGGTCAATTTTGGTCAAAGATTTATTTTTTAAAATAATGGAATTTAGATGCCTAAAACAAAAACAAGATCGTCCGCAAAGAAACGATTTAAAAAAACATCTTCCGGAAAGGTGAAATTTTCTGGAGCATTCAGGCGCCATATGCTTTCTAAAAAAACAAAGAAAGCTAAAAGACGCTTAAAAAAGGCGCATTATGTTCATGAAGCAGATCACGCAAGAGTAACTAAAATGTTGCCTTATTAATTTTTTTTATTTTTATATTGATTTAGAGGAATTTTAAATGAGCAGGGTTAAGCGTGGTATTGCCACAAAGAAAAGGCACAAAAAGCTTTTAAAGCAGACAAAGGGTTATTGGGGCCAAAGAAAAAACATCTTTAAGAGAGCTAGAGAAACTCTATTAAGAGCTATGGCTTATGCTTTTAGAGGCAGAAAGCTCAAAAAGCGTGATATGCGAGCACTATTTATTTCTAGAATAACTGCCGCTGCGCATGAAAATGGAACATCTTATAGCAAGCTTATACATTCTCTCGATAAAGCAAATATCAAGCTCAATAGAAAAATGTTGAGTCAAATAGCTATATTTGAGCCAGAAGTTTTTTCTGAGATAGTTGTACTAGCGCAAAAATAAGCTTTGCAAAATCAAATTATTGACTGATTAATTATTAAGTTAGTAAATTAGTTATTAGAGATCCAGGTTTTAGTCGCAATGGACTAAGTTTTAAATTTGTATTTAATTTAGATTTGTTGACTAAAAATTGGATGATTAGGGGAGTAATTTAATATGCAAGCGCTAGGAATTTTAGAAAAAAAGTTAGCTGATCTTGTAGAATTGGCGAAAGATTTAAAAGAAAAAAACATGAAACTTAGTGCTACGAATGATAATCTTCGCGAAGAAAATAAGCAATTGCAAGATAGACTAGAACGATTAGAATCTTCGACTGTTACACAATCAGATGAATTAAATCAAGAAAAACAGATTACAAAAATGGTTATCGATGGATTAATAAAAAGCATCGATAATTTAATGGAAAGTGAGTCTGTATAATGTTAACAGAAGCTAAAAAATATAAAGTTTGTATTTTAGGAGAAACGTATTCTTTAGTTAGTGATGAATCTGAAGATCTTGTTAATAAATCTGTAAATTTTATTAATGAGCTAGTCAGTGAAATTAAAGAAAAATCATCAGGTGTTGCAGATAACAAAATTGTCGCATTTGCTCTAATAAAAACAGCATTAAGAATGAGCACGATTAATACTGAATTAGAGGCTTATAAATACAAAACTAAAGAGCTTGAAGATATGCTAAATCAATCCGATCTGTTAGATTGATTTAGTTTTTTTCTAAATTCCTTGCTTAAAAGAACTTAAAGAAATTTAGGTTTAAAATGAGTAAAAGGAATTAAAATGTTAGAATTTTTAACAAACGTACCAGCCCTCGTAGGATTCGGAATCCTTGGGTTAGGTCTACTATTTTTAATATATTCGATTTTGCGTATAAGAAAATCTGCGCAGTTATTGATTCAATCTCAGGAAAAGTTCAATAAAATTAGGCTTGAGATCGAGGCTGAAAAAAAAGATGCGTATGCAAAAATAAAAGATGAAATTTACAAAAAAAGAAAAGAGTTCGAACTTGAAATGAGGCATGACAAGATCGAAATTGAACGCTTACAAAGTAAATTAAATCTAAAAAAAGAAGATCTTGATAAGCGTGAAGAACGCATAGAACAAATTAAGAATGAATTTTTGCAAAAGGAGCGCGAAGTTTCTCGTTTAAGCGATAGATTAAGAGCTAGCGAATCAAAATTAAAAACTTTGTATGATGATTTAATTAATAAATTAGAAAAGCTTGCTAGTATGTCTAAGGATGAAGCGCGGAAATCACTTCTTGAATCATTGGAAAACGAAGTAAAGTTAACAACAGAAAAGTGGATACAAAAAGTTGAAGAAGATACCAAGAATGTCGCTAAAGAAAGAGCATTAGATATTCTGATTTCTGTCATGAATCGCTATACGTCTGAACAAGTTTCTATTCATTCATCTAGTATGGTTCAACTTCCTAACGATGATATGAAAGGAAGAATTATCGGAAAAGAGGGTAGAAATATAAAAGCACTTGAAATGTCTACCGGAATGGAATTTGTAATCGGAGATACTCCAGAATTAATTACAATTTCGGGTTTTAATCCAATTCGACGAGAAATAGCTCGCAGAACTTTAGAAAAATTGATTGCAGATGGCCGTATTAATCCAACAAGAATTGAAGAAACTGTAGCTCAGTGTGAAAAAGAATTGGATGAGATAATTCAGGAATACGGAAAAGAGACAATTCTGCAGTTTAATATGCAGGGAATTCATCCTGAAATTGTTACTCTTTTGGGCAAACTTCAATTTAGAACTAGTTATGCTCAAAACGTTTTAACACATAGCAAAGAGGTTGGAATTTTTGCGCGCATGATTGCCGAAGAATTGGGATTAGATCCTAACATTGCAATGCGTGCAGGACTACTTCACGATATTGGTAAAGCTGTTTCAGCGGAAGTTGAAGGACCACACGCCCTTGTTGGAGCTGACATTGCAAAAAGATGTGGTGAAGATCCAAGAGTAATTAATGCAATTGCTGCTCACCATGAAGAAGTTCCATTTACATCAATTTATGCGCCGATAGTTGTGATTGCTGATACAATTTCTGCATCACGTCCGGGCGCAAGAAGAGAAACATTTACTGCTTATATTAAGCGCTTAGAAAAATTAGAAGAAATTGGAAATTCATTTGAAGGTGTTAAAAAAGTTTACGCACTTCAAGCTGGCCGGGAAATTAGAATTATTGTTGAAGAAGATTATATGGATGATGAAAAAACAGCTATGTTAGCGCGAGATTTAGCTAAACGAATAGAACAAGAAATGAATTTTCCAGGGCAGATAAAAGTAAACGTAATTCGTGAAAAAAGAGCTGTCGAATACGCAAGGTAGAAATGAAAACGATAAGAATTTTATTAATTGGAGATGTTGTAGGTAATTTGGGCTGTGCTGTATTTCAAAAGCACATAGACTCCCTAAGAAAGCAATTTAAGATTGATGGGGTTATTGTTAATGGAGAAAATAGTAGCCCTAGAGGTCGTGGTATCACATCTAAAATTGTTAATTTTTTTAAACATAATGGAGCAAATGTTATAACTTCTGGAAATCATATCTGGGCCGATAAAGAAATATATTCTTATATCGATCAGCATGACGATCTTTTGCGGCCTGCGAATTTTCCGGCTGACGTACCGGGTCCTGGATTTACAACTTTCAATTGTGCTGGTATTGAAGTTGGTGTGATAAATCTTCAGGGTAGAATTTTTATGCAGCAACAACTTGATGATCCACTAAGAATTGCTGATACAATTTTGACTTATCTAAAACAGAAAACCAAAGTTATACTTGTCGATTTTCATGCTGAAACTACCGCGGAAAAAATAGGGATTGCTCACTATTTAGATGGCCGAGTAAGCTGTGTTGTTGGAACTCATACACATGTTCAAACTGCGGATGAAAGAATACTTCCAAAAGGTACAGCATTTATCACAGATCTTGGTATGTGCGGTTCTTACAATTCTATGATTGGAATGAAAAAAGATATAATTTTATACAATATGAAAACACAGATGCCTGCCAAATATGAAGTGGATAATGAACCACCAGCAATTATGTCTGGCGTTTGGGTAGAAGTTGATACCTACTCTGGTAAAGCTTTGCAAATTGAACGTTTTAGAATTATCGATGAAGAGATTAAAGTTTAATATGTTCAATATAATTCTTGTTCAAACCTTATTTGCAGCTGCATTTATAATATTCAAAAAAACACTCCCTTACGGCCAACCGTTTTTTTTGGTTGCCATAAGAATGCTTTTAGCCGGAACTTTGATTTTTGGATATCATCTATTATTTGAAAAAAGAGTTAAAATTACATCGCAACTTTTAACATTAATATTGACTGCGGCAATTTTTAATATTTATGTTACCAACGTGTTTGAGCTTTGGGGTTTGCGTTTTGTTACTGCGGCAAAAGCAAACTTTATCTACAATTTAGCGCCATTTCTTTCAGCATTTTTTAGTTATTTTATGCTCGGTGAAAAAATGACATTCAAAAAATGGATCGGGTTAATTATCGGTTTTGTAGGTTTTATTCCAATTTTAATAGCGCAATCGCCAGAAGAACTAAGCGTAGAACATATCGGTTGGCTATCGGCTGGTGAATTAGCGCTAATTTGTGCAGCAATTGGAACTTCGATAGGTTGGGTATCTGTTAAAAAGCTGGGAAATTCAAAAATATCAATTGCATTTACCAACGGTTCTACAATGTTACTGGGCGGAATATTCGCATTAGTTAACTCATTATTTGTAGAAAATTGGAATCCGATTCCCTTGAGTAATTATGGTTACGCGATTTTCTATACAATTTTGGGAGTCTTTACTCTCTGTATATTTGCATACAATCTTTATATGCTTCTACTTAGAAAATATTCAGCAACATTTCTTTCTTTGACTGGTTTAGCTAGTCCACTAATTACCGCATTTCTAGGTTGGATCTTTTTGAGTGAATCGGTTAATATAAACTTTTTTATCTCTTTTGCAATTGTATTTGTTGGTCTTTATATTTTTTATATGCAAGAACCTCATACCCATCGGTCATCCTGAGCGAGTCGAAGGATTTATGTTCATATTATTAATCGTCTATGCTCTTTTTGCTAGCACTTTTGTAATTGGGCAAGCTGCACTCCAATATTGTCAGCCTGTTTTTTTGATTGCATTTAGAATGTGCCTTGCAGGTGTTTTATTGCTATCATTTTTAGCAATTTTTAAACGAAAATTATTAAGATTTAATGCTTTTAATTCTTTATTATTCCTGCAAATTATTCTATTTCACATTTATATTCCATATGTTACTGAATTTTGGGGTTTGCAATTTGTAGGTTCTGCGAAAGCCGCAATTTTATATGGCATAATGCCTTTTGTAACAGCTATTTTTGAAAAATTTTTATTCAAAATTCTTATAACAAAAAGAAAGCTCATAGGTTTAATAATCGGATTCTGTGGATTTATTCCGATTTTATATACAACTTCTTCGCAAGAGCAGGTTACCAATACCTTATTCCATATCTCACTACCGGAATTGGCAATTTTAGTTTCTGCAGTTTCATCATGTTACGGTTGGATCTTGATCAAGAAAGCGATTGTTTATGATAAATATTCGCCACTATTTTCAAATGGTATTGGAATGCTTGGTGGTGGGATTTTGGCTCTTTTGACATCACTTCTTGTGGAAACATGGAGCCCCCTGCCAACTTCAAATTTTGGCATGATGTTTTTTTATGTTTCATTGGCCATAATTATCGGAAACATCATCTATTACAATGCTCATGGCTGGTTATTACATCATTACAGTGCAACATTTCTTTCCTTCTTTGGATTTGTAATTCCACTATTTGCAGCGTTTTATGAATGGCTATTCTTTGGTGAACTTGTTCCATGGCAATTTTACTTAACAACCGCGATGGTCGGATTAGGTTTATATATTTTCTATAAAGATGAATTAGCTACTTCAAAATTGAGTTAATGCATTTGAATATGAAGCGAAACACCGCCAGGTGACTAGTTCGTCTTAGTGTAACCACCAGGACCACAAAGGTAATCTAGTTCGTCACTTGTTCTATTCTTATTGGCTTCTGCTCTAAAACAACAATTATAATTATCTACCTGATTACCCCAGTCACCCTCCCATCCCGAGCACCAATTCTTGTCCCATATATGAACCCCTGTAGCCTTATCTCTGCAACAATGATGATACTGAGAACCTGGATA
>Ga0155637_185_pt1 | contig 13370 bp, 12 predicted proteins | sample RifCSPhighO2_12_FD_107294 | JGI IMG/M metagenome (GOLD analysis project Ga0155637, IMG submission 107294) | candidate division TM6 bacterium RIFCSPHIGHO2_12_FULL_32_22
ATATCAACGAATTTTAACTTTTACATTTATTAGTCAGGCATTAATCGAAACGCCGATAATTTTTGCATTAATAACCTCATTAATTATTTTAACGCATGGCGCTGTTGAATCGCCAATTAAAGCGGTGGCATTTATTGCCTGTGCAATTAGTATTGGAGTTGGAACTTTTGGTCCTGGTTTAGCTTCTGGACAGACTGCATCTAAAGCATGCTTTCAATTAGCAGAAAATCCAGAATCATCAGTTTCTGTTTCTAATATGAGCATGCTTTCACAAGGTTTTATCGACGCTTGTGCAATTTACGCATGGCTGATTTCACTAATGTTAATTTTATTTGGTTAATTAGACCTTATGCGTAATAAGAAAATCGGCTCCAGTCATACTGAGTGAGCACTGAGCCCGTCGAAGTGCGAGTCGAAGTATATTCATTTTAATGGAAAAATAATTACGCATAAGGTCTGTTATTTACTTTATAAGTTTTATACAGTATCCTACAGGATACCAACTCTATTAGAGGCAAATAATGTATGAAATTAGCTTTTATGAACTGCCTAACGGAAAAAGCCCATTTAAAAAATGGCTTCTAGAATTGGATATTACAGCTCGTCAAAAAATTAATATTAATTTATCTAGGCTAAAATTGGGGAATTTTGGAAACTGTGAATCCGTAGGTGGTAATGTTATTGAATTAAAGATTAATTTTGGCCCTGGTTTTAGAATATATTTTGCATTGCTAAATAACGAAATTTTCATTTTGTTAGCTGGATCAAAAAAAAGACAACAAACTGACATAGATAAAGCCAAAGTTTATCTAGAAGATTATAGAATTGAAAGTAAAAAAAATGCCAAAAAAAAGTTATGACGAATTCTTAATAGACATGTTGAAAGATCCACACGAAGCCGAAGCTTATTTAAATGAAGCATTTAAAGAATGCAGATCGGGAGATCCTGAGTCACAAGAATTATTATTAATAGCATTAAAAAATGTAGCTATTGCACAGGGTGGCTTGTCTGAATTGTCAACTAAAACTGGACTAGGTAGAGAAAGTTTGTACAAAAGTCTATCTAAAAAGGGGAACCCAAAGCTTACAACTTTAACCACTTTGATAAATGCTATGGGGTTTGAAATTAAAATAACTATCCCAAAAAGATAAAACTTTTAATGAAACATAAATATGGCATAAACGTACTATATATAATAACAAAATTAGAATTGGGCGGCGCGCAAAAAGTCTGTCTCTCATTAATAAAAGGTCTAGAACAAGAAGGACACAATCCACTTTTAATAACAGGAAAAGAAGGCTACTTTGTAGATCAACTAAAAAATGCGCCAAACGTTCTTTTTATAGATACGTTCAAAAGAGAAGTCTCAATAAAATATATTTTTAAAGAATTTATAAATTTTCTAAAAATTATAAAAAGAATTAGAAATATAAAAAAAGTAAACGATCATTTAATTGTACACACGCATAGCACAAAAGCAGGAATAATTGGCCGATGGGCAGCATTTTTCTGCGGCGTTAAAACTCGAATTCACACAGTTCATGGCTTTGCATTTCATCCAAATCAGAGTTTTCTAAAATGGGTCATAATCTATTTAATAGAACTATTAACAAGTTTTATTACAACGCATTATGTCTGTGTATCATCTGAAGATGTAAAAACTGGATCAAAATTATTTCCACGATTTTCAAAAAAACATTCTATAATTCGTGCTGCAGTTGATTCAGAAAAATTTATTGGGGCAATATCGGCCGTTCATGGTGACTCTTCGACTTCGCTCAGAACTAAAGGCGAATTGCTTGCCCGCCGAAGTTTTAACGTAGGCTTCGAACCATATGAACGGCCCCTCTCATGTGTTTTTGGTACAATCGCATGCTTCAAAGAACAAAAAAACCTCTTTGATCTTCTTAAAGCATTTCACAAAGTATCTTTAGAAAATCCAGATACATCATTAGAAATTATTGGCGACGGAATTTTGAGACCTCAAATTGAAAGTTTTATAAAAGAACATAAATTAACTCAAAAAATTACGCTTCACGGCTGGCAACAAGAAGTTATGCCAATTATGCAAAATTGGGACGCTTTTGTGTTAACCTCTTTGTGGGAAGGGCTACCGTGCGCTGTAATAGAAGCGAGAATGCTCAAAATTCCCGTTTTAAGCTACAAAACTGGCGGGATCCCCGATGTTATATCAGATCAGCAAAATGGGCTCCTTTATGACCAAAAAGATTGGCCGAGCTTAGCTGCCGGCATGCTAAAAATATCAAAAAATAGTGATTTTCAGAAAAATTTAGCCAATTTTCATGATAATCTATCTGACTTTGATAACCTGAAAATGGTCTATGATCATATAAAACTTTACAAAGAAATAGAATAAAAATAAAAAAACTCTTGTTTTTTGAATATCATCTTTGATATTCTCTGTAGTAGAGATTAAATTTTGGAGAGTTATATGAAGAAAATTCTGTATTTTTATCTAATATTGGGCCTAATAGGCTCAAACTTAATTGCTGCTATATCAGATCAAAAATTTTCACGGGCCAAAGCTGATTTTGAAATAAATTTAGGCAATTTTAATGATTCTTTGCAAACATTTAATTCAGATAAAAACAAGCTGAGTGAGGAGCTACCTGAAAATATAATATTATCTAAGGACACCATTCTAGAAAGAGTTAAACGATATCTTAGCTATGAGAAATCCTATACCAATATGCAAGAAGCATTAAATAAGATGGATACTGCATTAGCAGAGCTAAGAGATATAGATGTAAACGAAGAAGAAAAAAATGAATTAAGAAATGTTATAGATCAATTTCAAAAACTTTATAATAAAACATCAGATCAGTTTAAAAAACCCACTACAACACATGATCAAACAATGGATCTTAAAACAGAGGCTGAAAATTTAATAAGACTAAAAGCTGAATTAAAAACAACCTTTTCAGACTTTCTTAACAAACTATATAATAACACAATCGGAAAAAGTACAGGTAAAAGAAATCCTATACAAACAAATAAAGCGGATTATGAAGAAAAATTAAAGAGCATTGAACAACAATTAAAAAATAGCTTTACAGAACAAGCTCAAAAATATGAACCAGAACCAACTATATCCATAATAGAAAATAAATTGATGAGTGAATTAGATGCCAAAGGATGGACAATTATAGGAGAAGAAAACGTCCCCCGCCTGGGCAAAGTTTCAATTTGGTGGAAAGAGGGACTAAATGAAATATTAGAAAAAGGTGGTCAATTTTATAAAAAAGACACCTTTGATATTATAAGAAGTTATAATGACATAATTTCTACCCCAGCTTCCAAACCTGGAATAGAACCTGTAGCGCCTAGAGATATAACACCAATTGAACCTGTTGACCCTGAGCCGAGGACGCCTATAACAATAGATGATCCCAGAGAACCAGTAATAGACTTTTGATGAAGCAAATTCTGTCTTTTTATCTAATATTGGGCCTAATAGGCTCAAACTTAATTGCAGCATCAAATAGCACAAATAGTAGTCAAAGTAATCAATCAAATACGCTAAGCATTGTAGGAATTACTGTTGGCTCAGTTTTTGGCGCAGTGATAGTCATAGGATTGTTAGCCCAATTGTTAATGTATTTGAAAAAAAACGGTGGCTTTTTTAATGCAATAAAAAGTAAGTTAAATTCTATAGCTAATAAATTGATAGATAAAAAACCAGAAGTCCAAAAATTGGGTTCACAGCAATTAGCTGAGAGTCTAGATTCTGCTATAAAAATTGCAGAAGATCCAGCTATAATGCAAACTCTTATAGAAATTGCAAAAGATCCTAAGGTCAAAAATGAAATTGACTTTCAAGAGGCTATCTATGCAAAAGAGCTACCATTAAAACTAACTGGGTTTCTTGAAACAATTCGTGAAGTAATAACAGGTAGTTCTGGTTTACAACAAGCCGGTGTTGGTCGTGAAACTGGAGCAATAACTAAAACAAAATCTATAGAATATATATTAATGAAAAAAATATATGAATCAGCTAAAAATGTGATATTAAAATTCCAAAATAGCGATGAATTAGAAAAATTAATAAATGATGTAATCGGGGTCGAGGGAGAAGGCATAGTAATTGTACCTGAAAAAATCTCTGAATTCATAATAAGCGATGTCAAAAATATTATAATCGATGTAAAGTTAGCATTCGCGATCCAAGACAGAGCAGTTGAGATGAATAAAACACTGAGCTGGACTGATATTTATGATTATATAGAAAAAATGGATCTAACTCAGGCGCAACGAGATAGACTGTATCAGAATATTGAAAAAGCATACGCGCCAAAAACTGATAGCACACAGGCTCCTAAAATTCTTAGAGAGGGCTTATCTGAGGTTGGACTAAATATAGATAAAATAGTTGATGAAATTTATCCAAAATCTCTTGGTCAAGCTATCCAAGCCGTTAAGAAGTTTTTAAGTAAAAATGAAGATGAATTTGTAGATAAAAGCACAATTGATAAATTTATTTCACAAGTGGAATTAGGAAAAGATACAGAAGAATTCCAGCAAATTTTAAAATTACAAAATGAGATAAAAAATCTTGATACACAAACATTAAATTCTATAAGTACGCAAAAGTTAATTGATCAATATGAGAGAATTGGACAAATCATTATTCCACAAGATATTATTTCAGTAAAAAATACTAGTGATATTAATGCTAAACGAGCTATTGAGAATATTATCAGAATTCATAACCAGCTAAATCCTGGCGACAAGATTTCTTCTACACCTGACAATGTAAATGCGATATATGAAAAATATAGATCTGGGCCGCAAATAACCTTAAAAGAACCTCAACCTGGAGACACTCCACCGCCGCCATCTCATGATAATCCGATAACAGTCGACCCAAGGCCTGGAAGCGGTACCATTGAACCATATGAACCCGAACCTGGACCTAGACAAGGAGGCGGTATAGTATCTGACCCCATAGTATATGAAAGACCCCCAGAAGAAGTGTAATTTTAAAAAATTAAAAAAAAACCCTTGTTTTTAGCGCTTTATCTTTGATATCATGGGGAATATAGGTATAAAATAAAAAAACTGGAGGAAATCTAATGAAAAAAATATCAATTTTGGCCATTTTTGGTCTAATATTTAGCAACAATTTTGCTATGCATGGGGGCCTATCTGCTCCCGCAGCAATCCCACAAGCTCAACTTTCAGCAAAGGTACAGGATCTGCTAAAAAACTTTTTGGCTGAAAAATCAGATTTAAATACAACAGTTAGAGAGCTAAGCCAGTATACTAAGCATGATGCCCCATTAGGAAGGCAACTAACTAGCTTGAAAGAAAATTTTGGTAATTTAACCAGAATTAAGGAAAATCCTTCTCGTGTTGACAAACTTATAAAACTATTTGAAGGCTTCTTTGACTTCTTTAATATAAAAATAGGCGAAAAGAAAGCTTTCAAGCTTGTTATTGATAACTATAATAATATTGCAAATATTGCAACACTGGGCAAGGAGCCCAAAGCTCTAATAACAGAAACGGAATCTGAGAAACTCTATAACGACATACAAGCACTAAAAAATAGGCCAATTACAACAAATGCACCTGATATGCAAACAGCAATCGACTCTGTTAGAAAATTCTTGACCGCAGAAAATCTGGACAAAGACACAATAAATAACTTTATTTCTCAAATAAAACGAGGGCAATTAAAAAAGGGATTTGGAGAGCTACTTGAAATACAACGCGAAATTAATAATTTGCGTAACAACCTTACCGATTTCATAAACCTAACTGAACACCTTAAGCGGGTTGGTGTCTTGCTAGAATCTGTTCGGCCTGATGATAGAGGCACTGCTGCTAAAATGCTTGCAGAAGAAAAGATTAAAGCAGTGTTGAGTTTTAGCGACACGATAAAGAGTATAGAAAATATTATAACAGTTCATAATAAACTTAATCCTGAAGATCCAATTACTGATCCTGTAGGAGCTGCAACCGAATTAGCCCTTAAATATCGAGATTATATTAGAAAAAGAATAATCATCACAGACCCAGTAACTATAAAACCTCCAATAGAAAGAGAAACTCCACCGGCAAAACCTATCGTGGAGCCAGCAGGGCCAGCAACAACAGCGCCAACAGAGCAGCCAACAGAGCCGAGGATCTTTGAACCTGCGGAGGAAATCTAATGAAAAAAATATTAACATTATTAAGCTTAATCACATTACAGAACCAGATATTTTGTGGCGATCCGATACCGGACACAGCGATAGAGAAAGCAGCACAGGCTAATCTAGAAGCTCTAGCTGAATATGTGAAGGCTAAGTCAGCTTATGACCAATATATAGAACAAAGCAATGAAAAAATAGTAAATATAAAAAGAGATATAAGTCTTACAAAAGGCGATATAGAGCTTGCAAAGCAACCAGGGTCCAACAAAAATCTTCCAGATTTACAAAATCAACTACAAGAATTAGAAACAAATCTAGAGCTTGCATCACAAAGCAATAGCAATACAAAAGAAAATTTAGATGCAGCAGCGGCAAAATTAGACCTAGCGCAAGAACATTATAATGAACTAAGAGCAAAGCGTGATGAAGCTGAAGCTGAAAGGCTAAAAGAATTGCCAGAAAAACAACAAGCAGCAGCTCAAGCAGCAGCAGATGCAAAACAAGCGGCTCAAGAAGCCGTGAAAGCAAAAGAAGCTGCAAAAGCAGCTGCAGAAAAAGCTGTATTAGAAGAATATGAAGCTAAATTCGAAGAGCTAAAGCAGCAAATTAATAAATTTCAAATTAATATAGAAGAAGCCGCAAAGCCTGGTTATCTACCTGAAGGACATAGATATCCTGGTTGGGAAAATGAAGATCTTAATGCTTTAGATCAAATGCAAAAGACAATAAATGAATTAAGACGCATAAATGGGCAGAGGTATATGCCAGGCTCCCAAACGAATAAAAATCTTGATACTCTAGAGGCTTTATCCAAAAAAATATCAGGCTTAAATACATATTATACTATAAATTCTACAAAGTTTAACACAGTTCTTAAAGAATTAAGCGACTTTATTAATCCAAGCAAACCTTTAACTGCTAGAGAGTTAAAAACAGGATTAGATGCTGTAAAACAAGCTATAGAATTAAAGCAAAAAGCTGGACTTATTACTCCAGAGGACAACGCTCTACTCGATAACTTAAATGCTCTACCTAAAGATCTTCCTGCATTGCAAGAGGAATATAAAAGTGCTCTAAAAGCTGCCTCCTTGGGAGAAAGAATAAAAAGTTGTATTCAAGAATTTTTGGATAATTTCCCCAAAATAAAAGTTAAATTATTTGAAATAGTTGGCCAAGAACAGCTAGACGCAATTAAAAATCTAGTTGAACCAGTCCAAAAGAAACTAGGGATTACTGTTAAACAACCTGTAGCAGAAACAAAAAATCCAATTTCAATTGAACCTAGAGTAATAAATCCTGAAGAAGGTGATGGCGGCAGAATAGATCCAATAAATCGTCCAGTGATTGATCTACCCGAGACACAAGAATTACCAGATTTTCCTATAGATGTTAAATTATGAAGCTCAAGATTTTAAAGGCGAAATATCTTTCATCTCCAATGAAATCCGGGATCCAGAAACCCCAGAACACTTCTGGCCAATAGAGGGGTTATTTTAAATGAAAATAAAAAAAATTAACAAAACTCTTGATTTTAGGGCATTATCTTTGATACTCTGAAAAAAATAGAGTAAAAATCCAGATATTGGAGGGGAAAAAGTGAAGAAATTATTAATTTTAATGATATTAATTGGTCTTAATATCCAAATGAATGCTGCTTCAGAGGAAGAAATACGCGCCATACATGACCAAATTAACGCTCTTTGGCAGGACAGTACAATAACTCCAGATGAGGCTCGTACATTAACAACAGGTAGTGCAGTTCAAACAAGAGCCATGATCACAAAATTATTAGAAGAGAAGAGAATAACAGAAGCTCAGGCAAGAAATTTTAGAGACGTTTTATTATCACCTGATACCCCTATTATTACAAAACCTCAAACAGCCCCACCCGCTCAACCAAAACCTGCTTCTACACCAAGATCAGACATAACTCAAAAAACTCAAAGCATTACAGAATCAGTGGCGTTTAAACAAGAAAAAGACTCACTAAGAAGTTTTTTAGATCAAGTTAATGATTTTAAATCTGGAGAAGAAAATGTTGCTAAAGTTATAGAAAATAGCAGAGACACAATTTATGGTATAAAGAGTGCTTTAAATACCCCACTAGAACCAGGAGAAAAAGAAAAACTAGAAGATTGGTTAAAAGATTTAACAGAATTACAAACTCATTTAACAAATTATAGTGATAGTATAAAAACGACTGGTCTTTTGGATAGATTTATGAAATTCATCAATCGCTGGTTAAAGGGGGATAATGAAACAACATTAGATAGCGCTGGTAAAGGAATTCATGAAATTTCTAATAGAATAATAGATAAATCAGGTATCACAATAGACAAAACTACAAGCGGCGGGTCTAATGATATTTTAGTAAAAGATACTATAACATTAAAAAATGGTAACAAAGCAACTAGAGTTAGGGGAACAAGAACTTTAGTTGAGGATAGATCTGGGGCAATCCGAGTAACTGATGAACCAATTTATATGGATAGAAGCGGTACGTATTATAATTCAGGTGGCGACATAATAATAGATCGCCCTATCGAATTTTAAAGGAGGAAAGAAGATGAAAAAAATATCAATTTTTATAATTACAATTTTACTATTAACCAGTCAACTAAAATCAGCACACGTTGCTCAACAAACTCATCAGCAATTACAACAACGCGGCCAGAGATTACAAGGCCTAGGACAAAAAGCTGGCGAAACAGTGAAAGCAGCACAAGCAGGTGCAAGAGATGCATTGCTTCTTAGATTGAAAAATGAATCAGGTGGATTTTTGGGATTGGGCAAAAAATTAAACAAATCTCAATTGCAAACATTAAAAAGTGGCCAACCAGCTCAAACATTCGATCAATTAATAAAAAAACTAAAAACTGATAATCTTATTGATGATAAACAAGAACAGTTATTGAGATCTGGCATCACTGAAGCTACAGCGGCTCCTACCGCTCCTGCCGGCCCTGCGCCAAAAGAACCAGGTATCTTCGCTCAGCTTAGAGAGGGGCTCCAATTGGCAGTTAATAAACCAGCTCAACAGGCAATCGATAATTTAGGAAATGCCGCAATTGACTTTAACACCAAACTAGCTGATTATCAAAATAAAAAAAATGCATTTATAAACAACTTGAGCAAAAACAAAACAATATCCCAAGATGAATATAAAGATTTAGAAACTTCATTTAATGCTCTTACTGATGCTTACAATACTCTAAAAACACAAAAAGCCGCTGCTGACCAATTCTCTATATTAAAAAATCAAGTTGATACAATTATTAAGCCTATAGAAGCTGGTTACGGAAAAACGATTGAAAGCTGGCAAACAAATATAAAAGGAAATCCACATCTTCAAGCACTTGTAAGCAAGCCTGATAGTATATTAACCAGAATTGGTGACGCAATCAATAGTGCATTAGATAAAATAGGCTTTCCAAAAGATGTAAGATTTCCTACCGCAACAAAAAAAGCCCAGGGAATAATAATTGGAGGAGAACCAAAAGACACTATAACTACTGGCGGCACATATGATCACGACACACGTAGCATCACCTTTAATACATCAGGAACAGAAAAAAGCAAAACGCTAGCAGGCAAATATGTAATACAAGTTCCTGGATCAGAGCAACATGCCGGAGGTTCGCGTGATGTTACAGGAAGACAAATTGTAGTAAATAATGGCGGCGAACAACATTTAGTAACAGTAGATCAAGCAGGCGTCATTATACATTCTCAACCTATTAGTGAATGGGGTGCGAGAACTGTTACTGATACGCCTGTAATTGAACCCATAATAATTGGTCCAGAATAATTGGAGGAAAGAAAATGAATAAAATTGCAATTTTATTAATATGCTTAATCACAATTAACATAAGCGCTGCTGATAAAAGTATAAAAGATGCAATCTTAAAGCAATTTAATACAAATGTATCAGAGGCGAAACGGGCAAGAGCCAAGCTCTTTGCGGCCGCTGGTGTATCAACTGCAGATCGAGCAATTTTAGAACAAGGGTACAATGATAAAGATTTTTATAAAGTATTACAAAAACTAGTATACAAAACAGATCCATTAGATGAACCCTTTATAGATACAGATGATTATAATCTAATAAGAAATATATCTGATAGTGCTATTTCTAACCAAAGAGAATTGATTCAAAACCTCTTTGATAAATTAGATACATTTAATAAAAACTTAGCAGATTTAAGAAAAGCTAATTATAATTTCTTTGAAACACTATCAAATAGAGGTATAGCAATTCCCGATGAAATAAGCAAATTGAATACAGCGATTACAAGGCTTCAGACGAGCTATGAAGATTTGAAAAATTCCCTAAGAGATATAGAATTATCAAATCCATCAAATTATAAAGACTTGAATGCTCTAATAACAAAATCTATAATTGATCCAGCTAAATTAAATGGCCAAACTTTGTTGAATAAGACTGGTGAATATATAAACAGTAGCAATGTAAAAGAATTGCTTAAAGAACAAGGGTTCTTTGAAAGAATGGCCAATAACATAAATAGCGCACTGGATTCGGTTGGAGCACCAGAAAAATGGCGAATTCCAACAGCTAAATATAAAGCACTAAAGGCAATATCTACAAAACCTAAGGGAATATCTATTGGAGATAAAACAACATTTTCAAGCGAACCAGACAAAGATTCAGGAACGCTAATTGTAACAAAAGAACCTGTAGAATATGGAGGAAAGGTTACAATATCTGCACATAGTAATGTAACACCCATATCAACAGATAAATATCTAGTAACAACAACTGAAGGTGGCCAACATTCAGTGACAATAGATACAACTGGAACTGTAATTGATGTAGGTCCAATTTTTGAGCCGCATATAATATAAAATTTAATTTTCAATTATCAATTGAATTCTTTATACTAACAAATAGACTTTATGCATAATAAGAAACTTTGCTATTTCCGGTCATACTGAGCGAATGTAATGAGTCGAAGTATGATTGAAGATAGGTTATTTTTCACCCTTCGACTCGTCTTACGACTCGCTGCCTACTCCGCCGTAGTACTAATAACAAGTCAATTGACTTGGCATAAAGGGCTACGAAGGCTGGACAAGGGTGACTGGGTTTAATTACGCATTAAAGTCTAATAATTTAGGACTAATATGAAGAATTCAATTTTAGATTTAATTGGCAATACGCCACTAGCAAAAATAGATTTAGAAACTAATGGAAATATATTTGCAAAATTAGAATATCTAAATCCTGGTGGCAGCATAAAAGATCGATCTGCAAAATTTATTTTAGAAGATGCAGAAAAATCTGGAATATTAAAACCTGGTAGTTTGATAGTTGATGCATCGTCTGGAAATCATGGTATTGCACTAGCAATGATAGGTAGAATCAAAGGCTACAAAGTAGTAATTACAGTTTCAGAAAAAATCAGTAAAGAAAAATATTATACACTCAAGGCCTATGGCGCAGAAGTTGTTGTTTGCAAAGCTACACAATATCTTGAAGATCCTGAAAGTTATCATAGCATAGCAAAGAAAATTCATGTTGAAACGCCAGGCTCATTTATGCCGAATCAATATTATAATACAAAAAATAGAGATGCTCATGAAACTGAAATTGCTCCAGAAATCTGGAATCAAACCGAAGGCAAAATTACCCACTTTTTTGCAGGCGCTGGAACAAGCGGAACAATAAGCGGCGTTGGAAGATTTCTGAAAAAGCAGAATCCAGATATAAAAATTATTGCAATTGATACAGAAAATTCATTTAGGGCAACAAATGGAAATCCTAAACCTTACATTATTGAAGGTGTTGGAATGGATTTTGATACGCCAGTATTAGATGAATCTGTAATAGATGAAATTATTGCTGTCGGCGATAATGAGACAATTTCTATGTTGCAATATTTATCTAATAAAAAAGGCTTTTTAGTCGGCCCTAGTAGCGGTGCTGTTGCTGTAGGATTCAAAAAATATTCTGACAAATATAGAATAAAAAAAGATGATCTTGCTGTTTTGATATTTGGCGATTCTGGACGGGCATACTTGAGTAAGAATTTTTATTACGAAGATAAAGAGTTTAAGCCGGCTGAATTTAATTATAAAGAATTAAGTTTGTAGATCCTTCATTACAGAATCATCGCTAATAATAGCCTGTTTTTCAATTTTGAGCTGCTCGCCAAAACCTAATAACATTAGCTTTTTGTCCTGCAGCTTACTTTTATTTTTGCCCCACCATTTAATAAGCTGATTAACGGGCATATCAAATCTATCAGTACCAAAATAGAAAGTTCCCCAATGCATAGGAACCATATATTTAGCTTTTAAATCTAACATCGCTTGCCCTGCAAGCGCTGCATCCATATGAGAATCTTTCATCCAGCCACTAGGCGAACATGGCCCAATTGGTAAAAGTGCGATATCGATAGGAAAGAAATGCTCACCAATATCTTTAAAATGATCCCAATATGCAGTATCACCACCAAAATAGACCCGATATCCCGGAACCTCTATCATCCAGCTACCCCATAAAGATTTGTTATTATCTAAGAAATTTCTACCAGACCAATGACGCGCCGGCAAAAATGTAAAAGTAATAGAAGAATCTGGTGTATTAATTTCATGCTTTTCCCACCATGTGCTCTCCACAACTCGCATAAAACCAAGATCATTGAAAACCTTTTTATCACCCTGTGGCACCAAAACTTTAACATAAGGATAAAATTGCTTAATCATTTCAAGAGATTGAATATCCAAATGATCACGATGATTATGAGAAATAAGTAGATAATCTATATTTGGAAGCTTCTCAAATGGGATTCCCGGTGCAAAAATACGTTTAAATAAAAAAGTCAGGTCCCCAAAAACAGGATCTGTTAAAATGTTAACATTTCCTAATTGAATTAAAAAAGACGAATGCCCTATCCATGTGATTACAGGATCATACTTTTTGGCTATAATTTGTGAACTTTTAATCCAATATGAATTATCTAAAAAGAAATCCTGAAAGCGCTGCTTTAGTGACCAGGCATACATTAAGATTTCTCTTAAAAATGAAAATAAAAACCTAAAAGGCTTTTTTAGTGGATTCTTCTGTTTTTTGTACTCTTGTTCACTATTAAAATAGTATTTTTTGACTTTAAAGGGCTGTGATATTCTTTTTATTTTTTCAACCATTTGATCTATAGTAACAATTATCCCCTACCTAGACAGAAGTCAAA
>Ga0155637_127_pt1 | contig 13292 bp, 15 predicted proteins | sample RifCSPhighO2_12_FD_107294 | JGI IMG/M metagenome (GOLD analysis project Ga0155637, IMG submission 107294) | candidate division TM6 bacterium RIFCSPHIGHO2_12_FULL_32_22
ATTTGAATATAATTTTAGCAGTAATTGCAATTAATTAAAATCTGTTTTTTTATCACGAAAGGATTTTGATACGGCCCACCAATCATTTTCAAAGGACCTGGGAACCATCAAATTGCTAAACATTAAGCCTTTCCTAATATCAAAATTGCTAGAATTTAATTTTTATCTATCTCTGGATATCCATACATATGTTTGGTCTGTCAGGATTAACCCAGCTACAGCTACAAACATACCCTTCTCCGCCACAATAACTTTTTACAACTTGTTTGCAATAAGATTCATTTGTAGCAGAATCAGGATAAATATTCATGAATTTTGACGGCGCTTTTTTACCCGGTGTACAATTTTTAGCACAACACCATGATCCATTCTTAAACTCAGCTCCAGCTAAATTGATCCAGCTAAAACAAAACAAAAATAATCCAGTAACTAAACATTTTTTTGCTATTTTCTCCATTATTCACTCCTTCTATTAAGAAACATTAACAATTTTACAATAACCGAGAGAGAGAGAGAGAGAGAGAATGTCAATAAAAATTTTCAAATTGACATAGCAAATGCATGATCAAACCTGTATTTAAACTATTTGTCTACCTCGTCTCGACGTCATCCGGACCGGTTTAAAGAGTTTCTACAAAATTTCAAAACTCTTGATTTTTGCTTCCCAAATTTAATAATATTTAGAATATAATTAAAAATGGAAGGTTTTCTTATGTATTTCGTTAAAAAATTAATCTTAATATCAACTGTTTCTGTGACTGTTTTTGCTTCTGAAACAGATATAAAAGCTGCTGTCGAAGCTATTACTAACAGCATTTTTGACAGAGTTGATAAACCAATGCCTAAAATAGAAAGGCCTTTATATCTAAAAAAATTGATTGGTGATTTTCAGCAAGAAATAGCCGAATTAGAACAAAGAACTGATATTGTAGATAGACTAAAATCTGAACATATAAGAATTCTCAATAAAGCCATATCTCTTATCATAGAGCTGTTGCCCACTATAGAACAATACGCACAGAAAGAATTAGACCTAAGATATCGTCATCACCTAGCTGCAAAAACAAGTAATGCGACAATACTTTTGAAAGAAGGCCTTCCTGTCGATCAAATTGATTTTATATTAGCAGAAGCCAATAATTTGCCAGCTTATTTAGAACGTTTGAATATACGTGATATGTATCCTCAAGATTTTATTTATGCACAAAAACTACCTGGTCAAGATGTTTTAAGTCTTCAAAGTAGACTCGATGAAATATCAATAAAACGTACAGGACCGGATAAAATAGATAATTTTATAGAATTGGAACACTTATTAGAAGAACAAATAACTAAATTACCTGAAATAATCGACGATCAACTTAGAGAAGCATTAAGCAAGAAAATAAATTTTATTTTAGAGTTATTACGCGCTTTAAAAGATGATCTTATTAGACGTGAAACAACAAAAGTTGAGATGCAAAAACGTCGATTAGAATCTGAAAGACGCAAAAGAGAACAAGGCGACGCAGCTGCTGCACCTCAAGAAGAAGTCAGTCAAGAGCCGGAAATCATACCGATACCTGACAACACTTTGAAAAGATCTTCTCTAGATCAATTTATAGACTCTTTAAATTTAGATAATAGAATTACAGACCCTTATATATATAAACAGTCTGGATATATTTTTATACATCCTGTATGCAAAAATGAAACAAATCAATACAAAGAAATTGATAGAAAAAAACTTGCCGAAAGAGATACATTTGAATTGCCATATATGTTAGTATTAAAACTTAATAAAGGAACACCTGAAGAAGTTGAACAGAAGAAAGAAATAATTTCAGAAAATTATAAAATACATTTAACAGTTAAGCCTGAATATGTATTATGGACTATTAAATTTATATTAGATAAATTTAATAATGACAATTTTTGTGATTATAATATAGATAAATTTAAAGTAGAAATTAATTTAGAAGAGTTTCAAATTGGCGATCGCATATTTCCTACAATTGTAATATACGCAACTGGCCCTGAATCAGCACAGGATGTTTATGATAAATTAAAATGGCTCAATAAATTACCTGATATTTCTCCAGGTTATTTTATGAGACATAATTATGGTGGCCCAGTAGTTTGGTGGGCAGGCGGAGATGCAGATGTAAAACCAGGAGGCGGGTTTTATATAGATTTTATTAAAGACTTTTTAGCGGAAGATCCTGAACATCCTGGCAGTTATCCACATTTTAAATTTCAACAGCCATTACGTAATTAAATGAAGCTAAAGTATCTGATTTTATTACCAATTTCATTAGAAGCTGCTGAAACTTATAGCAATACTTTTCTATTTAATAATTTGTTACCAAGAGCTGTAACTGAAAGTAATTTAGATTGGGTTAACTCTCTATTTACTAGATTAGATTTAGATAAAGTAGATCGCCCTTTTGATATGACTCAAGAAGCTTTTATAAATTACATTTACAAGAAATTGCGTGATCTAGAAAGGGTTGCTTTGGCAAAAAGCAATGTTAAAATCGTACAAAAATTGAATTTTGAAAGTGATAAGTTTTCAGAAAAACATCGTTGTGATTTCAATCAACCTGCTCCAGAAAATAGATTATTAAATGCAATTTTATATTTAAGCTCAATAATAAAGCAAGATATAACTTCACAAAGAACTGAAGAAGCTTTACAAATTATAAATTATGAAAAAAGAAGACATTCTGAATATAGTCCTCACAGCTATTACAAATGGATAAAAGAAGCATTAGATCGATACGATAGACTAAATTTAGAACCCTAAATTAGCAACTTATCAAATATTTTTTCATTTTTTATTTGTGTGGCTAAATCTGTTAATTTATCTGAAACTAGATAATTCAATAACTCTTCCATCGGTATCCATTTTAAGTCTAATAGTCGCTTATGGTAAGGAAAGTCATATATGCCTCTGTGCCAAATTGAACTATAAATTTGAGCACAATAACTGATTTGTACAAAATAAATATAAACACCTTCAACCTCAACTTTAGGTGCATTTAGATGTTTGATTTTTTGGTAAAAAGTATCAAAAGTTTTAGTTTTTTTTAATTCTATTTTGTTCCCTTTTTTCAAAATAATGTCTGGATCAAATATAAAAAGCAGCTGCTCACTCACTTCTCTTGAAGCAGTAAAATATGGCTTTTCATTATCTTCCGGTTTTTTCATTCCACCAAAATATGAAGAAGAATAACTAAAAAGTTTTTTATGATCTCTGCTAAAATTTTGATCACTAAAAATTCCTAACAAAAAATAGAGTTTTCCATCCTTTATAGCATAAGGAATAACTCCCGCACCCTTGTAACCTAAACAATTTAAATAAATTAGAATTAAAATTAATAAGATTTTGTTTTTCATGATTAACTCTGTAAATAAATTTGATTTTTTTAAGTATAATAAAAAATGTTATAATTATAAACTTAATACTTTAACTAGAAAGATACATCATGATATTAATCAAAAATGAAATCAAGAAATTTTATTTATTATTCTGTTTTTCTAATATAATTTTTACCTCAAATAGCAAATTTAAAGATTATAATTCCACATTATTTGAAAGCAAAAATCAATTGAATATAGAAAAAAAGTTCTTAAATGAAAATATAAAGAAACTAATGGATAAAAACACATATTATAAAAACAGACAACAAATAGATGTTTTAGTACACGTATCTAGTGCATTAATACAAATTTATCATGTAGCAGATGATCCTGCTTTACTGGCTTCTTCAACATTAAATTTAGTAGATTATATTTGTAATCTAACAAGCCGGTATAAAGATTTTTTGACTGATATTGTCGAAATATGTTTCTATCCCTTTTTTGCGCAAGATGGGGCCTTCGATTTATTTACTGGCGTACCTTGGGATCATCCATTAAGAATTATTCCATCGCTTAAAAAAATTGCATGCAAATTAAAAGAATTAGGATTATCAGAAAAAGATGCTGAACAGATTTATCTAAAATTGTACTATAATTTGCCCAATAATATTACACAATCTGCGATTACAGATGATTTATGTCCTCTAGAAATGAATAATCACAATGTATAAACAAGAATATTTGTGTAAAGCACCCACTAGAATAAAATTAAAAACAATTTTATACTCTCTTTAAATTTGATTTTTAAATCATAAAAAAGGGTATTGATGAAAAGTGCTAGTTTTTCTTCTGATTTTATTCAAATTGGCCCCAATTTAACAAAAGCAATAGTAAAGGTACCAGCACAATTAGTTAACAAATTCTATAAACATGCTCTCAAACATTATGCTAAATCCAATACCATAGGATTTTCTAAAGGTTGTACACCAATATCATATGTAGAACAAAATTTCTCACAAAATATTCTTAAACATCTTAAAGAATTTTTTTTAAAATATTCTGCAATTTCATTTTTATATCAAGAATTACGTAGAAAAAAAATCGCAATGACAGGGGAACCAAGACTTATAGATAGTTTTGCTCACCCAGAAAGAGATGCAGAGTATCATTTTGAAGTAAATACCATTCAATATCCAATAGGAAAAGATTGGAAATATATAAGCTTTAGGCCCCCTAAAAGAAAAGGCTACAAAGGTATAGATAAACAAGTTCTTTATTTTCTACAAGAAGAAAGAGAACGAACGATAAATTATAAAGAAAATGGAGTAGAGGTGGGGGATTGGGTAAATTTTTCTCTATATTTGGTTGATGAAGAAGCTAATCCAGTATTAGAAAATCTAAATGAAAATTATTGGCTAAGAATAGGTTCAGAAGAAATATCAGCACCATTTCAAGAACTTTTTCTTGGCAAAAAAAATGGTGATAAATTTTTAACAAAACATATATGCTTACAGGATTTTTTTAATGCCGAAATTGAAACTCATTATTCTTATTTGGTTGAAATATTAGATGTAATTCATCAATCTTATTTTTCAATGGATAGCTTTAAAGAGCATTTTAATATAAAAACAAATAAAAAAGCACATCAAAAAATAGTTGAAATATTTTCATTTAAAGATGATCTAAGCTTAAGACGTGCTATAATAACAGGGGCATTTAATACGTTATTTCACAGCTATAAAATTGAAGCTCCCACACCATCAGTTTTAAGGCAGCAACAAATATTGTTAGATCACCTACAATATAATCCAGATTATCCAGTTTATAAAACTGAACCTGGGTTTAATGAAAAACTAAAAGACTTAGCTATACGACAAATTAGAGAAATGGCTCTTATGGAACTTTTAGCCTATTTTGAAGATATTCAAATTGAAGAAAATGATGTCAGAAATTATCTAAATTTAACACAAAGAATGAGAACAAAAGATTTTGTTCATTTTATACATCCAGCAATTCTTTCAAATAATGATGAATATCCCTTAATAAGTGAACCACTAAAACAGATCTGCTTAAGAGAAAAGGCACTTAATCATGCAATTTTTTATTTAACAAAAGAGTAATCATGCAAGATAAAATTTATAATCTAATAATCATTGGAGCTGGTCCTGCAGGATTAACCGCAGGAATATATTCAAGCAGAGCAGAATTAAAGCCATTAATAATTGAAGGTCAGCAACCTGGAGGTCAATTAATGGGCACAACGTATGTAGAAAACTGGCCAGGAGAAAAAAGTATTTTAGGCCCTAAATTAATGATGAATATGCACGAACAGGCAAAAAATCTCGAATGTGAATTTAAAGCAACTACAATTACAAAAGTAGATTTCTCAGAAAAACCTTTCAAATTATGGACAAAAAAAGATGAACTTCTACAAGCTAAATCAGTAATTTTAGCAACGGGATCAATTCCAAACCGACTTAAATGTCCTGGTGAAGAAGAATATTGGGGTAAAGGCGTAACAACTTGTGCAGTATGTGATGGAGCTTTTTATAAAAATAGGCCTGTGATAATTGTAGGCGGTGGCGATACTGCAATGGAAGATGCTTCATTTATGACAAAATTTACAGACCAGATAACAGTTGTGCAGATTCTTGATAAACTTAGCGCATCAGTTGCGATGCAAAAAAGAGTCTTAGATAATCCCAAAATTAGAATAATTTATAATAGCACAATTTCTGAAATCAGAGGCGACGGATCTCATATAACAGAAGCTGTTATAAAAAATAAAAATAGCGGCGAAACAGAAAATTTAAAAACTGATGCCATTTTTGTCGCCATAGGACTACGTCCACAAACAGATTTTGTTAAAGGACAAATTAGACTTGATAATTTTGGCTATATTGAAGTACAGGAAAATACTAAAACATCTGTAGAAGGCGTATTTGCAGCTGGTGATGTTGTTGATTACAAATACCGTCAAGCTGTAACATCCGCTGGCACAGGTTGTATGGCTGCATTAGATGCAGAACGATATCTTTCTTCTTAATTTCTATGATAATTTTGAATATTTTGTAATTGCTGTTTAGCTGCTTCAGGATTAAAATTCTTCACCTTTTCATCAGCACCCGAATATCTAATACCTACAAATTGAATTTCTCTTTTTAGTAGTGCATTTTCTACAGCCAAAAGATTCTTGTATTTATCGTCCAAGAATATAACTTTTTTTGGATGATAATTATTTGCATCGAAGAATGCTAAAATACTTTCACCTTTATCATTACTTCCAGAAAACAATATACCCTCTTTAAATATCGCAGGATGCGCTAAAGATAGAGCGCAATCTGAAATTTTGTGAGCCATAGAAAAATTTATACTAATATTATGAAGCTGATCTAAAGTTCTATCCGCTATATATAAAGAACGTGCAGTTAATGACATAAAATCTATATTTTTATCTTTTAAACTATCTAGAAAATCTATAGCATCCGACTCCATCAATATTAATGGAACATTAAATTGAGCATAAAAATATTTTGGCAATATTAGATTAAGAGCCTGAAATGAATCGAAACCCTCTTTCATCTTTTCTGCAATGAGATAATTAAACCATTCATCGGAACCTAGTTCTTTCTTAGGCGCTGCTAAAGTATTATCAATATCAAAGACAACTAGCACATTTGGATTGTCCAAATAGTTATCGACAATTTTTATCGTGTCGCTTTCTATTATTTCAGATTTAACTGATACAAATAGCAAAAAACCTAGAAAAATAATTCTTTTCATATTTACTCACAAGTTATTAAATTAAGATCAATTGTATCATTTTTTTAAAAAAAACATAAGAGTTTATTTCAAAATTTGACTTTTAGCCTTATATGAAATAAAAAATAGATAAATTCTTTAAAAAAGGAGAAACAATGGCCAAGCAAGAGACGAAACACCTTACGGTAGCTGTAGTTTTAATGCTAACCGCAGCATCATGGTTCTATGGGATAATAACGGGACAAGCTGCAACCTATTGGATGACAGCCAATCTAATTGCTCTATTAACAACAGGATTTAGCGCTTTCTTTTTGTATAAGCACAATAGAAAACTAGATAATATCTTAGCCCTATTTACACTAATTACTTTCGCACTTTGCATTTTTGCAGCTATTATAGCAAAACACCCTGAATATATTCATATGAATCTTGACGCATTCTGGGGTCTATTTGTAGGCTCTTGTGCTGCAACTTGGACTTTAACTGGTGCTATCTTATTCTTTTCAAGAGAACATTAATTTGAGGGCAGAATTCTCTGCCCTTTTTCAACTCAATCTAGAAAGACCCAACTCTTTACTTCTATTAAACATAAATTTAAAAAAGAACGCTGATAAAATCAGATAAAAAATTGCCAAAATTATCGCAATACCTATATAAATTAAATTTGCATCTTTTCCTTCAACAATCGCGTGAACATATTTAAAAATATAGGCCATAGGTAAACTTGATCCAATATATTGCATCCATTGAGGAAGAGTTTCTAAATCATAATAGACACCGACAAATGGCGCACACGACCAAGGAAACATGTAAATAAGTTCTTCAACTTTGGTTCCAAAATATATAATTAATCCTGAAGCAAAAAAACCTAACGCTACACCAGATAAAAATATTATAAATAACAATGGAATAAGATAAAAATTAAATAAATCTACGGAATAAAAAAACTTAACAAACAAAAATGCAAAAGTAATAATGCATACGTTTACCATTGAAGTAAATATAATTAAAGATAAAAGCCATTCTTTAAATTCTAATGGCGATGAAAATATGTTACATAAATTATATGATTGAATTTCTCTTAATACCGCCAAAGAAATATCATAAGCTGATCTTGTAAAAGGCATCCAAACAATCGCTGAAATTAAAAAATATTTTGTTATAAATTGCGAATTTAATGCATCAGCTTGTAACCAACTGCCAACATTAACCCAAATTAAAATTTCTATACATACCCAATAAATCGAGTTTATTGGTTTCCATAGATCACTTGCATATGTATAAAAATATCGCAAAGTTAGCGCATTTACTCTCTTAATACTAAATTGCATTTAAAGCTCCTATCAACGTCTAGATGCAACATTCAAAAAATAATCCTCTAATGTAGGTTTATTAATTGAAATCTCTGTAAAATTAACATTTATATCAGACAATTCTTTTAACAACCATGAAATTTGATCTTCTAAAATTTCAATTGTTATATAATTGCCATCATGTTCAAATAATATATTTTTATTTTTAAGAAAATTAATCAATTTCTCCAAATTCTCTGAAATTAATAGATTAATCTTTGTACCATGAACTTTTTGAGCTAATCCTACCGGAGTATCGTCAGCAATTATTTTTCCGCTTTTTAAAACCAAGACTCGATTACAAACTTCTGTAACTTCAGACATATTGTGAGATGTGAATAAAAATGAGACACCCTTGTGCTCTCTCTGATATAAAACAAATTTTCTTACATCATGAGCAACATCTGGATCTAATGAAGCAGTAGGTTCGTCCAATAGAACAATTTTTGGATCAGATAGAAAAGCCTTTGCAAGCATTACGCGGGTCATTTCTCCAGCCGATAAGAATGACGTACTTTTATACTTTAAATCAGGTACGCCAAAAAATTCTAATAATTCATCAATTTTTTTATTAAGATTTTTTGATGGCACTTCATATAATTTACCAAACACTTTTAGACTTTGTTCAACTGTTAAAACTTGAGGTAAACTTTGGTAAGCGCTAGCAAAACCAACATTTTTTAAAATTGAAGATCTATTATTAAAAAAATCTTTACCAAAATAGTAAATTTGTCCTGATGTTGGAACCAATGTGCTTAATAACATACTAATTGTTGTAGTTTTCCCCGCACCATTTGAACCAAGCAATCCTAAAATTTCACCTTTTTCTATATTAAATGATATATCATCTACAGATCTAAATTTATTTTTTTTAAATCCAGATCTTTTAATAAATATCTTTGTTAAGTTTTTTACAGACAAAATGGCCATTTTTAATTCTCTATATCTTGAGTACCCTCTAACAACTGTCTATAATATTCAGAATGTTCTCGCAGTTGATCAGGAGGATAAAATTTTAATTCACTATTTTTTCTCATTAAAGAAAGATCTAAAATCTTCTTTGCATTTTCTAATGTTTTCAATCTATGCGCTATAACCATAGTTAGACTTTGAGCAGACAATTCTGATATCATTGAAGTTATCGATTTTTCGCTCACCTCATCTAAACTACTTGTCGGTTCATCTATTAATATTAAAATAGGCTTGTAATAATTTGCCCTAAGATATAAATTTGCAAAATTTAGACGTTGCCTTTGGCCACCAGATAAATTTAGACCAGATTCACCAATTTCAGTTTTTAGACCCTCTTTATTTTCAAAGAGACTCCAAAGCCCAACAGATTCTAAAAGCCCTATTAATATTTCATCTGAATATCTTTCGGCTTCTGGTAGTCCAAAAGTCAAATTGTATCGTAAAGAACCGCGCATTCCAGTTGCAACCTGTCCTTGCAATGCAATTAATTTTCTTCTTACTGAATCATCAACCGAATATACATCTATATCATTTATTATCACTTTTCCATGATCAGGTTTAATTTGGCCGCCCAAAATAGAAATTAATGTGGTTTTACCAATTCCAGATGGACCAATAATACCAAAAAGTTTATTGGATTCACGCTCGCCAATTGTTAATCTAAAATTATTATCTTGAAATGTTTCTAGTTGTTCTGGATATGCAAAATTAATATTATTAAAACCTATATCTAAAATTTCATTTTCAATAACAACAACTTTATGTAGATCTGTATCTAATACTGGAAAAGTTTGTGTCCCTAACGCATTTATAAATGAATAAAAATCTTTTATTCTTCTATAACTTTTTAATATTATTTTTATACGTTTATCTATAGCAAAAATACCTTTTGTACCGCGTAAATACATCATAACAAGCGTAGTTGCCAATACAATTGAAATTTTTTCAGAATTAATTAAAGAAATTAAATATCCAATTATGGCAGTTAGAGCTACCCAGTAAAGAACAATAATTACGCCACGGATTAATCTATAAGTCATCCATACAGAAGTTTGTAATGACATGACTTCTAAATTAGACTTAAATAATCTTTTTCTAATCATATCTGTTGTAAATGATGCCCGTATAAACTGAAATTGAGTCAAACTTTCAGCGCCAATTTGATTAACTTGATCATCAGTTTTATTAAGCTGATTTTCCAAATCTTCAGTGTAATATTTTGAAACAATATAGAATAAAATAGAGAGTGAAAAAATAGAAAAACCAACTATTAATCCCAATTTAAAATTGATCAACATCATAGTAATTACTACTGTTAATGTTTCAACAACAATTGGAATTAGTTCATCTAAAATAGTATCTGCAATGTCCAAGAATGCTGTTGTTGTTCTTTGTATTTTACCCAAAATTAAGCCGCTTGGAGTTTGAACATGATTCACAGGATCAATTATTAAAAGATGTTTATAAGCATTATATCTAAAATTGTCATGCGTTTGAGAAAATACCAGAGATAGATATGGATGATAAGTGAACCAGCTAATAATTTCTATAACAATATAAATTACTGCTACTAATATAGCTAAAGAATAACTTCTTGATTCTATCATCAAGCCTACAATAACTGGAAAAATTGATAAAGTAGCATCATCTATAATAACATAAAACAGAATTCCCAGGATTAATGATTTTTGATGCCAAAAAATATCCACCCATGGCTTTTTAAAATCTATATCAAAAATTCTGGCTTTTTCAGAAGGATAATTAATTAGCTTTTTAAATATGTTCATAAGCCCCTCTATAAAAGAATAAGGTCAAATCATATTTAAAGCTATTAAAAAAATAGTTAAAGTTTCAAGAAAATTTAATTAATTAGTCTTTATTCTACGCTCAGATCGTCCTTCTTCAAATGAATCATAACCTTCATCACTGCCGCGTTTATAAGACAAACGTGCACCCGGTCCTGAGTCAATTGAAGAATGCTTAAGCTCAAAAAGCAATCTTTCTAACATTAATTTTTCTTCCGCTATTTTTTTTGCTCTTTCGTTTATAACCTTTTGTATTTGATCCAGTGGGCTATTTAAGCCTACAATAATAACTGTCATATTATCTAGGTGAGATGGTACAGCTGCTTTATTTTTAACATGTTCTATAAGATCTTGAGCGGCTTGTTTTAATGTTTTGCCAGACGTTAAACTAATTTTAACAATATCTACGGCTTCTTGACTCTCTTCCATGTAATCCCAAATTCCATCGCAAGCTAAAATAAGAAAATCATCATCTTTATTTAACTTAATAGCTCTAAATTCTGGATCAGGGATAACAAACGGAAATTGTTTATCACCCAATGAGCGGGACATATTTAATCTGTGACCACCTGGATTCCCAGCCAACCAATAATCTAATTTCACTTTACCTGATTTATCCATAATATATTCACGCACAAATTGAACAGTAGAACCAGTAGCTTCTATTCTTGCTTTTTCATCTTCTCTTTCTGGATTCTGATCAACAGACATTTCGTAAGCCTTGCCATTTCTTGAAAGAACTGCTCTTGAATCTCCTACATTCGCCACAATTAAATTATCATCATAAAACAATGCTGTTAAAGCTGTAGCACCCTTTTTATAACCAATATTATCTGGTAAGTCATTATTCGTTGTTATATAAGCATCAAAAATTGCTTGCCTTTTGTCTTCTGGATTATGATTTAAATATGCTAAAATATTTGGGCCTAAATCATCCGCAGCAAATTTTGCAACTTCAGCACCACCATGTCCATCAAATAGTGTAAACAATCCATATTCTGGATTTAAGAATAATGCGTATGCATCTTCCATGTGATCGTATCTACGACCGATATCTGTGGCAATTCCATATAGTAAATTACTATAGTTCACATCTGAGGTTTCCTCTGCTGGTCCAGCTTCGCCACCAGCTCTATAATCAGATGCCGTTATTAAATTTATTCCCAACAAAAATAAAAGACATACTATTTTATTCACTAAATTTCCTCCAATATAATTTCATAATACAGTATTAAACTTCAAAAAAACAAGATTTTAATGCTTAATTTGCAAATTTTGAAGAAAATTTTATAATTATAGGTAATAAATTCACTATTTTACGACTATTTAAAGGGCTAAAATGTCTATTACCTATAAACCATCCAAAATAAAAAGAAAAAGAAAACACGGCTTTAGAGCCAGAATGCAGACAAAAGATGGCCGAAAAATAATAAGCCGTCGCCGCGCTAAAGGCAGAAAAAGACTTACAGTTAGCGACTAAAAATAAATCCTGTTTGTCATGAAAAATTCAACAGCTAAATTCTTCCAATTCCAAAAAAGAGAAGTAAAAGAGTTTTTCAAAAAAGCTAAATTTAGAAAGAAAATTAAGGGGCTAGAAATTTTACTAGCCCCTAGTTTTTTAGATTATGGTAGGTTTTTGGCAATTACATCCAGAAAAGCTGGCAACGCGCCTCAAAGAAACTTAATACGACGCAGATTAAAACATATATTTTTTGAAGATAAACTTTATGAAAAGTCTCTTGATTTTATAGTTATTGTATCAAAAGAAGCTATTAATTTAAATTTTCAAGAATTAAAAGAGATTCTTCATGAAATTGTTAACATTGCTAAAAAAAATTCCCAATAATATTTTGTATATTTTAATTTATGGATTAAGGCCACTATTGGGCCCTGATGCAAGATGCAAATTTACAATCTCTTGCACGCCATACGCATTAATGATTTTAAAAGAAGAAAGATTATTTAGAGCTATTAAATTAATAGTTAAAAGATTAATTGCCTGCAATCCAATATTTTAAAATGAATATTCAAAGCCAGCTCTTAATTCATAACCACCAAC
>Ga0155637_186_pt1 | contig 12986 bp, 15 predicted proteins | sample RifCSPhighO2_12_FD_107294 | JGI IMG/M metagenome (GOLD analysis project Ga0155637, IMG submission 107294) | candidate division TM6 bacterium RIFCSPHIGHO2_12_FULL_32_22
AAGAATTAAGCATTCTTAAAAAGAATGTTGAAAGATTAAAAAAGACCGTTGGTGGAATTATAAAATTAAATTGGCCAGTTGGTGCATTAGTCGTTGTTGACGTTAAGCGTGAAGCAACAGCGATTAAGGAGGCGTTGCAGTGTGGCGTTCCAGTGGTGGCTTTAATTGATACAAATAGTGATCCATCTGGAATTGATTATGTTATTCCTGGTAATGATGATTCACCAAAAAGCATTAAATTAATTATGGATTATTTGTCTGAAGCTGTTGAAAGAGGACAGGAAGCGGCAAAGAAAAGTCAGGAACAGAAGAAAGCAGCAAAAGAAGCTAAAGCTAAGGAAGAATCTGAACCTAAAAAAGTTGCATCTGCATCTACAGAAGTAGAACAAGATGATGAAGATGAAGTAGAAGAAAGAACTTCTAAAGCCAAAAAACCAGCCCCTAAACCAAAATTTGCTCCTAAAAAGAAATAATTTTGTTGGAGAGGTGTCTGAGTGGCCGAAAGAGCACGATTGGAAATCGTGTATGTCTTGAAAGAGGCATCGTGGGTTCGAATCCCACCCTCTCCGCCAGTCTTCGCATAGTTTATTTGCAAGTTATGAAAGTTATGTGTAGTAGGCTACGCCTGGCAGGCCATGTTTGCTGCGGAGTTTATCCTGAGCTTGTCGAAGGGCCTGGCACGGCCAATTTTCTGAGGTATTTAGATTAAGCTGTTTGGCCAAGTGCGAAGACTGTCTCGGCGTAGTAAGCGAGCGTTAGCGAGACACGAAGACGGACAATCAATTTAGCCCTTGTCTCGGCGTAACTTTAGTGAAGCCGGATGGCACGGCCAGTTTCTGAGGTATTTAGATTAAGTTGTTTGGACAAGTGCGAAGACGGATATAAAACTTTGGTGGCAATTTGTGATTAACAGTTATTTAATTTGTCAGATCTGAAAAGAAGCAGCAAGAATAACCGGTTATTGTACAAGTTGCCACCTTTTTATTGCAATTTAGATTTCCCTTCATTTATAATGAAAAAAATTATGGAGGAGATCTATGCGAAATTATTTCTATACTTGTTTCTTTATATTTAATCTCTATTCGGTAGAAGTTTTTCAATTTCTCGACAGTTACGACTATGATTGTGTGCTAGCCAAATTTCGCCAAGGAATAGATATAAATATTACAGATCCATTTGGCCACAATGCATTACATATATTAATAAATGATGCGCAAGCAATAGATTCTGAAGAACTTAGAGTTGCAGAAGCGTTGCTAAGGATGGGTATAAATGTGAATGCGAAAAACCATGAAGGACGCACACCTTTGATGTATGCGGTTGAAAGATCTGATATACCAATGATCAGGCTTCTATTAAGATATCATGCTGATCCCAGAATGCAGGATGTTCACGGCAATAGAGCTATAGATTTCGCCGTTGCAACATTTAGAGATGCGGCAGCTTACGAGTTTCCTGGCTCATCCTAATTGCTTTGTGTATTAATCAAAAATCTGGTAAGCTAAAACTAGATCTTATGCGCAACTAAATCAATCACCCTTGAGCGAGTCGTAAGACGAGTCGAAGGGTGAAAAATTACTTATTTCGATCATACTTCGACTCATTGCATTCGCTCAAGTATGACCGGGATAGCAAATTCGCATGAAATCTATTGAAAATATGCTTTTATTTCTTAATAATTCCTGCTGTAAATTATGCAAAATTCCAATTTAAACTTAGCCCGTAAATGGAGATCTAAAAACTTTGATCAGATTATTGGTCAAGATCTGGTTGTTCGTATATTAAAAAACAGCTTATATTTAAATCAATTTTTTCCAGTATATCTATTTTCAGGGCAACGTGGTTGCGGCAAAACTTCAACAGCGCGTATATTTGCTACAGCATTAAATTGTGAAAAATTAGCTGAATTTCAGAAAAATCCTAAAACTGAATTTCCATGTTTTCAGTGTGCTTCATGTATAGCGATGCAAAATAGTAAGCATCCAGATTTTATAGAAATGGACGCAGCATCCCACACCGGTGTTGATAATGTAAGAAATATTATAGAGTTTTCTACTCTTATGCCAGTTCTTGGCAAAAAGAAAATATATCTTATAGACGAAGCACATATGTTAAGTAAAGCAGCATTTAATGCATTTCTAAAAATTTTAGAAGAACCGCCAATATCGGTGATATTTATATTGGCTACAACTGATGTAGAAAAAATTATAGATACTGTAAGATCTAGATGCTTTCAGCTTATATTTTCAGCTTTGCCAAATGACTCATTAGTTGATCATCTTTCTAAGATTTGTGAAAAAGAGAATATTGAATTTGAAAGAGACGGACTTGAGCTGATTGTTAATGAATCTGAAGGTTCTGCGCGTGACGCTATAAATTTAATGGAGCAGGTAAGATTTTCTGCTGAAAAAATTACTAAATCTAATGTTCAAAAAAACTTAGGTCACCCAGATGATGAAAAGATCCTAATGCTTTTTGCAAAACTTTCTCAAAAAGTTGAGATCTCAAATCTTTTGGGCTATTTATCAGAAATTAGTTTTTATGAATTATCAGCAACTTTTATATGGGGCCAAATTCTAAAATTATCAAGAGTTGCAATATATCTAAAATATGGCGTTATATTTAGAACAAATTTTGATTTAGAAAAAATATCAGAAATTATAAAGATAGTTAATGTTAAGCATTTAATTAATGTTATGGAGATCTTTTGCAATTATGAGCAAGTCTTTGCAAAGACTTCTAATAAAAATATCTTGTTAGAAACTCTATTTTTTAAGATTTTGGATCATTCAAATAAAATAGAAGTTAAAACATCATCTTTAATAAAAGAGCCGGAAAAAAAAAGTTCTGAAACTGTTCCGTGGGCTACATTTTTGCAAAAAGTTGAGGCATTAAATGATCCGTTAGTATTTTCTGTTTTTAAAAGAGCTAAGTTTATTAATGCTGAATCTGATAAAGTTATAATTTCATTTTTCAAAAATTATGAGTTTTTATTATCTATTTTAAATGATACTCGTACTGTATGGTCTTTAATTCTTGAAGAGATATTTAAGACAAAAAATCTAGAAACTCAGATAGTCGAAAAAGAGAAAGTTATTGAGCAGCCTAAGGCGGATATTGAAGTTGAAATTCATAAAGCTGAGCCAGTTTTAGAGCCGTTAAAAAAAAATTTTAAAAGTTTCCAGAATAGTAAAGTAGATGTTTCAGACAAAGATAAATGGAAATTAGCAAACTATCTATTAGAATCTTTTCCAGGTGATTTAATTGAGGTAAAAGAATGAGTGACGTTAAACGAGTGGCCATTGTTGGTCGAATGAATGTTGGAAAATCAACGCTATTTAACTGTTTATCTACAAATATTAAAAGTTTAACTTTAGATTTAGAAGGCGTTACTAGAGATTTCATCAAAGATGTTGTCTCTTGGCAAGGTGTAGATTTTGAGTTGGTAGATACTGGAGGTATAAGTTTCAAAAAACTTGATAATGAAATTGATGAAGCTGTTCGTAAAATTGCTCTTAATGCAGTTGAAGAGAGTGACATTGTGCTTTTTGTCTGCGATGGAACTGTTGGCGTGATGCCACAAGATCAAGAGATTGCGCAGTTTTTAAGAAAGCATAATAAGAATGTAATTCTTGTGATCAATAAGATGGATTCTAAGCGTACTGAAGAGAATATAGCTGAATTTCACAAATTAGGTTTTGAAAAAACTGTTTTGGTTTCAGCGCAGCATGCTCGTGGCATAGGCGATCTTCTAGAGCTTATTGTTATTGAGCTTAATAAAATACCAAAAAAACATGTAAAAGAAGAAGAACCTCAATTTAAAGTGGTGCTTTTGGGCAAGCCCAACGTTGGTAAGTCTTCGTTATTAAATCTTTTATTAAAAAAAGAGCGCTCTATTGTTGCAGACGTTCCTGGAACTACTAGAGAGGCTATTCAAGAGACTATAAAATTCTATAAAGAAAATATTCAGTTAATTGATACTGCAGGTCTAAGAAAAAAACGAGCTATAAAAGAAAATATTGAAGAGTTGATGGTAAAAAGCACGTTTCATGCTGTTAAGCATGCTGACATTGTTCTTTTGCTTACTGATGTTAGTGAAGGGCGATTATCAGATCAAGAATTAAAACTAGCTTTTTATGTTTTTGAACAGGGCAAAGCTTTAATAATGCTCTTTAATAAGCAGGATCTTTTAGACGAAGAGATCAAAGAAAGATTTGAATTTGAATCTTCAAGATATGATTTCTTTTTAAAGAGATTAGAGACTCTTAATATTTCTTGTAAAACAGAAAAAAATGTAGGCAAAATTTTGCCGTTGGTTGAAAAAGTTTGGCATCGTTATAGTCAGCAGTTAAATGATGTTGTGTTAACAGAATTATTTAAATCTGAATTGGAAAAAAGACCGCTTTATAGAAATGAGAATCAGCTTTTGGTAAAGCGCGTTAAACAAGTTAAAACTGCGCCAATTACATTAGTTGTATATGTAAATTTGCCTCAGTTTTTTGAAGATAGTCAATTAGCTTTTTTTGAAAATATTATGCGTTCTAAGTATGATTTAAAGAGCGTGCCAGTTCAGTTTATGATCAGAAAGGCTTAGTTATGAAACGTAAAAAGATCTCGCCTCAAATTTTATACGATGAAAATGGAGTAAGGTCAGGTGTCTTACTAAATATAAAAGATTTTGAGGACTTGATGGAGCAATTAGAGGATTTGCATGATTTGATTGCTGTTTATAGTAGATCAAAATCAGAGAAAACATTTTCATATGAGCAAGTAAAGGACGAGATATTTGCTAAATAGATTTTTGGGTTACAAAATAGAGTTTACAAAATCTGCTAGAAAAGAGTTAAATTCGTTAGAATCAAAAGATTCAAAAAAGATTGCAAAAAATTTATATAACTTAGTTTCTGGGTTAATGGTTGATCTGAAAAAATTAGAAGATTCTAAATCTCTTTATAGAATAAGATGCGGTGATTATAGAGTGATATTTGAAGAGCAAAAATCAGTTTTAACTATTATGGTTATAAGGGTTAAACACAGAAAAGAAGCTTACAGGAAGATATGAAAATGAAAAGCAAATTTCCACCGATTAATCCTCAGTATGTAAAAAATAAAAACGGTAAAGTGACAAAAGTTTATTTGCCATTTGAAGTGTACGAATCAATTTTTGATGAGATAGATGAATTGAAAAGCAAATTAAAGAAAGTAAAAAGCAAAAAATCAAAGGGGAAATAGATGAATATAACTATCACAGTTCGTGGTATTGATGAAAAAGAAGCAGAAAAAAATAGTAATAGTGTTAAGAACTATACTGAAAATGCTCTAAAAAAGCTTGAAGGGTTTTTAGAAAAAGAGCAGCAACCTGTTTACATAGATGTTGTGGTTACGGTTGTGCATCCACATCCAAATCATAGCGTAGAAGTGCGTGTTCGCGAGCCAAGATATCATTTTGTTGCAGAACGTAGTGGCCCTGAATTATACAAAGTTATTGATGACGTTATGGATATTGCTTATTCAGAAGCAATAAAACATAAAAATAAGTTTGTAGATGAAAGAAGACGTGAAGGCCACGAAGAAAAAGTTAAATCGCGTTCTATTAAATGAAAAAAGATGGTGGAGGTTACTCTTTCTAATATTTTCTATTAATTCTGGAGAAATCTCTCAACTTACAGAAGAAGATGCTGCAAAGTTTTGCTTAAAAGAGCTTGAAGCGCCACTCGATAAATTTCGATTACACGATTTAAATGAGAAACTCCAAAAAGATTTCGGATCTTCTTTTAAAAGTGACTTGGGAGCTGCTTTATATTTTGAGATGCTTAGTTTTTCGTATTATTGGTCTCATGATGGTCAGTATATTGAAGATGAACATGTATTAGATGGCAGACAGTCAATTATAAGACGCCTTCAGTGGTTATTGCCAAAAGAGAGACCAGAGAGATAGTGGTTCGACTCGCCTTTGGCTCGCTCAACCATGACTGGAGCCCCGGTCATCCTGAGCGAATTTATGAGTCGAAGGGTGACCACTCAACTCACTAATAAACTTTTCAGGCGTGCTGTTATACAACTCACTACCCCAAGAACGAATTAGCTTTAAATCAGCTGTTAATAATAAAATAGTCGGAACACCAATAACTTTAAATTTTTCTTTAAAAATATTATATTCTTCAACCTGTTCAGAGGCATTTATTTTTAGTTTAACAAGATCAACCAAAGCTTTTTGTACATCAGAATTTGCAAATATTTTTTTATCAATTGCTTTGCAGATTGAACAGAATTCACCACCCAAATCTACTAATATATTTTTCTCTAATAATTGAGCTTCTTTAAAAGCACTTTTAGAATCTTTGTGCCACCCAATAAAAACATCTTCTTGTGGAACTGCGCAATATCTGTCTTGTATCGCTTTAGAAAATATCAAAATGGCCAAAATTATAAATAGCGCGCCCATAATGTTTTTGAAAATTCTGATTTTAGTTGAATCACGCTTTTTATTGATGCTATTAAAATAATAGAGACCGACAACTAGAGAAAAAATGCTCATTAAAATTAGAATATATGTTGACGGAATAATCTTACCTAAGAAATAGAAACACATTCCAAAAAGAACAAGCCCAAAGATCTTTTTGACCTCTATCATCCACGTTCCAGCTCTAGGAAGAACATTTAACGAACTAGAAAAAGTTCCGATAATTAATAATGGCAAACTTAAGCCAAGCCCCGCAGTAAACAAAAGCACAAATCCTAAAAATTTATTTCCTAAAGTTGCAACTAACGTTAATAAAAATGCTAAGCCTGGCGTTAAACATGGTGACGCAACTGATCCTGTAATTACTCCCAAAACAAAAGCTGAAAAAATTGATTTAGATTTTAATTCTGAATTGCCTTGTAAAAATTTTGGAATATAAATTTCAAAGAATCCAAACATAGACAATCCCATGTAGCCCATCACCAGAACAACAAAAATGACGAATATTGGATTTGTAAGCAACCCGCCAAATAGATGACCCGTGAAGGCGGCAATTAATCCAAATACGGCGAACGTCGTTGCAATTCCAAAAGCATACAAAATTGAGACGATAAAATTTTGGGTTAAAGATTTGCTGCCAAGTGATTGTAAAATTCCTGCTGTAATTGGAATCATTGGATATATGCATGGTGTTAAGCTCATTAATATTCCTAAGAAGAAGACTGCGATTAATTGGATCCACAAAGAGCCGGAAGTTTTTAGAAGTTTTTGTATCCATTTTGCAAATTCTTCTATGTAATCCCAAAATTTCTTATTTTTATTTTTTGTTTTCTTACTTTTTTCTGGAATAATTTGTTTTTGATGTTTAATTAGTTTAAAATTTGTTTTTTCAAATATTATTGAAATAAATTTTTCTACTATCTCTTTTGATTTTGCAAGTTGATAAATTAGATGCAATTTAGCTTTATGAACAGGCTTTTGTGTATTAAGTTCAACTGAAACTTTAACATTCTTATCAAAAACTTTTAAATCCTTTAATGCTGGATCGGCGGCATTAATTGCATTACCAGAAATTTCTATATTTTTTATCTCTAGTTCAGGATTAGTTGAGCTTATTTTTATACTGTTTTCAACTACTGATTTTTGCGGTGTAGCTTCTATTGTTAATTCAGCTCTGTAATTGTTTGGGCTAATTTTTTCTATTTTATCTAGACAGTTAATTTGGCAAAAAACTAATGCCAGAAATAGTAATTTTTTGTTCATTGAGATTCTCCTGTGAATAATGCCCTTGAGTATATCAAGAGCTTATTCTTCTGTCACTTATAGCTAGAAAAAATTCAAAAAAAATGGGACGCATTCGCATCCCATATATCAAAATAACCAGAAAATTATTTTTGAGTAGCTAACCCAATAGCAGTAATAACACCGCTAACAGCTGCTAAGGCGCCACATATTTGTCCAAAGACACAAATCTCCTGAATTTTAACCAAGGTCTCGCCGCTATAAGATCTACCTTTATAAAGATCATTTGCTACGCAGGTTGACCAAATATATCCAATTGCAGAAAGTACAAAAGTTGCTGCACCATAGGATACTAATTTATCCTCAGCCTTTACATTTGATGCAAGAGAAAGTATGCATAAAATTGAAAGTAATAATTTTTTCATATTATAACCCCATAATTTAAAATATTAATAAACGATATCATCTACCATTGTATGCTTCTGAGAATATAATTCAACTGGGGCTTGTCTCCCTGGTTATATAATTTCTATTTGAGTGTTTTTGTTGCAAAAATTAAAGAGGCTTAGCTGAAACCACCATTTGCGATTACAAATAAACCCTTTATAATAATAAATATAATCTAATTTATAGAGGGTTTATTATATGAAAAAAATTCTATTTGCAACTTTATTTTGTATTTTAACATTAAATTCAAAAGTATGGAAACCGCATCCAGAAGGTTTTACAGGCTTTGAATATGATTTGTATGATGGCGACTTTTCAAAAAAAGCTAAGCCAGCTCCTGTTGCACCATCAGCTCCAGCAACGCCGGTGGAAGCACCAGCGCCAGTTCAGGCTCCAGTAACACAACCAGCTCAAGTGCAACCAACTAGAGAAGTTGCTACACAAAGTGCATTTCCTAAATCAAAATTCAACTGGCCCAAACATCATCATAATGTTTCATCTGGAAGAAAAATGACAAAAACAGATAAATGTCTTTTAACTATTTTCGGTGCATTTTTTGCATTTTTAGCAGGCAAATCTTTATGGCAGCAATATAAGGCTGTATCTACTAAATAAAAGAGCTACAAATTTATAAGTCGAGATATTCTCTCCAAGCTTTTTTATTTTGTTTTAACTTTTTAAATGCTTGATCAGTTCTTTCTAATAATAGTTCCCTATTATATTTATCTATAGCTTTTTTAATTATTTCTTTGTGCGTAAGACCCGTTATTTTAGTTATCTCTTTAATTTGATTGTAAGTTTCTATACTAATTTTAACTGTTTTATTCATATTATTATTTCCTACTTAGCTTGTAGATGTGGTTCGAGCCATAGGCGAGAGTCCATCCGAAATTGCAAAGCAATGAGGACGTCAGCCTTACAAGCGTATGCCATCCAACAGCATGTTGGTGTCTTTTATCAAATATTTGGACAAGCAAATATTTGCATTGTATCATTGCTTGCAAGCAATAGACGCCAAGATTTTTCAGAACAAAAATTACTGTTATATTAAATTATTATGAAAAAGATTCCTGAAAAAGTTAAAGAAAAACTTCAATTACTTCTAAAAAAAAATCCGTTAATAAACAAAATTGTTAAAGAAATAGATTCTGCTGGCGGCGCTTCTTATTTAGTCGGCGGCGCAGTACGAGATCTTTTTTTAGATATTCCAACAAAAGATATTGATATCGAAGTTCATGGTATAAATTTAGACAAGCTATCTGATTTGTTAGGGAAATTTGGTCCTGTAGATCTAGTTGGCAAATCATTTGGTGTTCTAAAATTACATGGCTTAGATGTAGACTGGTCGGTACCACGCAAAGATAGTTCTGGCAGAAAACCAAAAGTTGAATTTGATCCAAACATGTCCATTGAAGAAGCATTTAAGCGGCGTGATTTAACGATTAATTCAATGGGTATAAATCTAATTACCGATGAGTTAGTCGACCCTTTTAATGGTTTAGAAGATTTAAATAATAAAATTTTACGTGCAACTGATTCTAAATTTTTTATAGAAGATCCACTACGCTTTTTCCGCGTAATGCAGTTTATTAGTCGTTTTGAATTTTTTCCAGATAAGAAACTAGAAGAGATCTGTAAAAAAATAGATATTTCAAAAGTATCACGTGAGCGTATTGAATCTGAATTTGAAAAGCTGCTATTAAAATCTAAAAGGCCATCGTTAGGAATTAGATGGTTAGAAAAAATTGGTAGATTAAAAGAAGTTTTACCAGAACTTTATGAAACTGTTGGCGTTGAACAAAATCCTGAATATCATCCTGAAGGTGATGTTTTTGAGCATTCTATGCAAGCTTTAGATGAAGCTACAAAGTTGGTACAAAATTATGAATTGCTCGCACCCTTCGATTACACTCAGGGCGAGCGGATAGTTTTACCCGCTCGTGGTGAGCTTGTCGAATCCATACGAGCGTCTAAAGAAGATGCCCTAATTCTTTTATATGCTGCATTATGTCATGATTTAGGAAAACCAGAAACAACAAAATTTGAAAATGGAAAAATCAGAAGCATTGGCCATGACAGAGCCGGTGTAGATAAAACAAAATCTATGCTAAAACGCATAACGCATAATAAAGATTTAATAGCAACGGTATCATTGTTGGTAAAATATCATATGAGTCCACTATTATTTGTAAAAATGAATGCAGGACTTGCGGCATACAAAAGATTAGCTAATAAGTTGAGCCCTTATACAAACTTAAAAATGCTGACTTTGCTTTCAATTGCTGATAAAATGGGACGTGTAGGGGATAGTTTACATGAATTTAATCCAGATGAGATAAACAAGTTTATAAAAAAAGCAGAAGAAGCAAATGTTTACGAAGGCATAGAAAAACCAGTTCTTCTAGGAAAAGATCTTTTAGATGTAGTAGAACCGGGTCCAAAATTGGGCGAGATGGTTAAAGAAGCATACAAAATTCAGATTGATGAAAACATAAAAGATAAAAAAATTTTGAAAGAAAGAATTATGAAAAAATTTTTTATTTTGCTTCTATTTTTTAATTTAAATTGTACAAATAATAGGGTTATTGCTGCATTACAAGATTCCAGAATTCAGAAATTATTAGCTAATGGATATTTGCATAATGAAGCAATTTTAGCTTTATCAGGATTGCATTTTAATCTCCAAATTAGTGATGCTAAATTATTAAGAGCGTTTCAAAAAGCGCGTATAAAATACAATTCTATGGGTGAAGACGTTGAGTGAAGACGTTTTTTAAGCACTGTGTGCTTGTTGGGCGTATTCTTTTAATTCTTCTTCGGGAATATCACGAATAAAAAGTGGACTATTATCATGCTCGCGTTTTTTATGAAATGGACATAAACAGCCAGCTTGTTTGTATCTGTCATAGAATATTTGTATACGTTCAGATGATAGATAGCCAGTTTGTATTTCACCTTGTAAATCAGGCTGAATGTCTGTATCTAAAGCCTCTTTGACGCAACGATAACAACCTACCCTAAATCCTTCAATATCAGCACGTTGTTCAATATATTTTCTCATTTGTTTTTCACTTGGATAAAGTATTTGTGCAACTGAATTTGGGACCAAGCATCTAAAAAGAAATCTATAAGGCAATGTAGCGTGTTTTCTTGCTATTGCTAATGATGCTAATGAAGCTATAAATATTGCAGAAGAGTATAATAATTTGTTTGCGGGATGAAATGATTTTATAGCAGAATCATTATATAAATGATGGGTAGCTTCATGTCGAGCGATGCATCTAGATGTGCCTAAAGGCCACACTCGCAACAACTTATTTATAGAAATTTTTTCAGGTGTAGTGAACGCTGCTGTAATTCCAGTTGCAACAGGTACAGTTACTTTTACTTGAATTTGACTGTTTTCATTTAGGCCCAATTTAGCTCTTTTTTCTTTTGCCGCATCAACTATAATTTGATACAGGGTTTCATCAGGGTCATCTACCACAGGCAATTGATCTTCTTTTGGTACTCCAACTTCACTCTGTGCAGCTCTAAATAAATATTCTCCTTTTTCATTGCTTTCTGCGACTTCTCCACCAATTTTTTCCTGAAGAAACTTTGTTAATTCTCTTGCATATGAAGATCTTCCAAATCTTTTTAGAATTGGATCTAAAAATCTTGTATATGGCGTATGAATATTGATTACGTCATTGAATTCTAAATCAGGTTTGTCTTGTGAATGTAGTTGAGAAACTGATAATATTATTAAAATAAACTTTTTCATTATAATCTCCTTTAAGCGCTACGTGCTTGTTGGGCGTATTCTTTTAATTCTTCCTCAGAAATTTCACTTATAAAAATTGATCTATCTTCATGCTCACGTTTTTTATGAAACGGACATAAACAACTAGCTTGTTTGTATCTATCATAAAATATTTGTAGTCGGTCTGTAGCTACGTACCCGAAGCTATTTTCAAAATCAATGTTGCTTGGAGAGTGGGTTCTCATTTCTTCTACGCATTTGTAACATTTTAATCTTTTGTAAGATTCTATATCGGCGCGCTGTTCTTGATATCTAGCAAATTTTATTGCCAATATCCGTGATGCCCTATTCAAGCCTATTGATAATGCAAGTCCAGTTGTACGTATAACTAAATCTTTGATTGTCATTTCTTTATCTACAATTAATAATCTAAAAGCAATCAATGAAGATACAAGGCCAACACAGTAAGCGCAGGGAAATAGGCAAGCTATTAGTTTATCATTATATACACTATGCATTACTTCATGGTATGCAGCGCGTCTAGCTGGGCCAATAGCAAAAGAATTTTTGTGATCTGATAATAGCCTATTTACTAATATCGATCTTACATGAGCAACAGCTAATGTATTAATCCAGGGTTCTTCTTGAAAGTTAGAATATTGAACAGGCAGCTGATCCTCTTTGGGAATTTTCATATCATTCTGAGCGATTTTGAAGAATTTTAAATAAGTATCTTTTTCGCTTTCGTCATCTGCGGTTGAAAGTTGTTTTCTTATTTGACGAGCAACCCATCTAATAGAAGTAGATTTACCAAAAGCTTTTAAAGTTTTATCCATAGATTTTGGTGCAAATCTATTTTCTACGTCATTGAATTCTAAATCAGGTTTGTCTTGTGAATGTAGTGGCAATACTGAAATTGCCACCAATATAAAAACTTTGTTTTTCATTCGATTATCTTTTATTCTTGATCAGCAACTGCAGCTTGCATTTTAGCTTGTGCATCTTGAGCTTGCTTTATACTGAACCCCAAAAATCAGACCAATTTTAGATAGTTGAAATGTCGTGGTCATGCCGTAAAATAAATGGTAT
>Ga0155637_119_pt1 | contig 12462 bp, 15 predicted proteins | sample RifCSPhighO2_12_FD_107294 | JGI IMG/M metagenome (GOLD analysis project Ga0155637, IMG submission 107294) | candidate division TM6 bacterium RIFCSPHIGHO2_12_FULL_32_22
GAAGTATCTAGAGTGGCTCCGGCTATAACTATGGGCGCATCAACAGCTATAGCGGAATCAGTAGATGATGTTTTTGTTCATTCAGATAGATCAGTTTCGGCATATAGATTTATAAAAGATGGCGCTGTTATAACTATTTGTTTAGTATACCCACTCTTTTTTGGAGATTCTCTAATACTTTCATCTCTGCTTTCTGGAATTGCATGGAACCGTATGTTTCATCTATATCAGGATGTTAACTGTACTGTTTCAGAGATATCTGAAGAAGGCGATCATATGAAAATTCAAAAACCAAATGGCTTTGTGGCAGCTTTAGCAGTCTCAGCAGCTGGTCTTATAACTTCAAGCTTTATCATTAAATATTGCTCAAATTTATGGTGTAGAATCAAACATTCTGCGGCCTATGATATGTCTTATAGGTATACCAAATCTATAACGGGTAAGCTATTTTCTTGATCTGTCTACTAGATCTCTTTTGAAACTGCGCTTCAATGGTTCGATATAATTTTTTTTCAAAAAATCACTCACCATGAACGGCCCGTTCGTCCTGAGTGATTGCGCAGCAATCGTATCGAAGGATGACCTTCGAAGGGTCTAAAAAAAATAACCACCGTATTGACGAAACGCCAATACGGTGGAAAAAAGGAGAGTAGTAATGAAGCCTAATTAAGAATAACATTAAGTTATTCAAAATTAATTATGCCTTAAATAATCCAAATGTCAATACGAATGGTTTTTTTAAATAAAATTACCCCTTTATCCAGAGAATTATTTTATACTTTGTTTCAAATAAGATTTTTAAAGAGGGTCTGGGTTCTTGACTTACTCTATAAACTTTGCTAGAATAAGCTAAAATGGTTTATATCGGAGGTTTTCAGAATGAAAATATCAAGATTTATATTACTGTCTATTAGTTTATCCCTGTCAGGTTTGTTTGCCAAGTATAACACGGCAGGCGTTTTGCCCTATCTAAAAAATGGCAGACAAGTTTTGGTTTTAATAGGCAAAGAGCATAGAAGAGATCAGACAAATGGTGGTCATGGCGTATGGACAGATTTTAGAGGTTTAAAAGATAAAGCAGATAACAATGATTCGTTTGTAACGGCTTTAAGAGAGTTCTCTGAAGAATCTGCTCATGCGGTACCACTTTGTCGTTCTAGACATATTCGTCCGCAATATAAAGGCGTACATACTCATATATATATTTTGCCTGTGCAACATTATGTACATCCAGTTCATATAAATTCACAGGCGCGTAGACATAGAGCTGTTGAAAAATATGATTGGACTTGGGTTGATCTAAGGGATCTACTTAAAAAAGCAAAGCATCCAGGATATCATTTAGTTAGTACCAATGGTAAACAGGTTAGAACTCTTTATAATAATTTTGAAAAAGTATTAAACTATAAACAAGTAAGAAGATTTTTAAAGTCTTTATAAATTGGAAGAGATATGTTAAAAAAGTTATCTATTTTATTAATTTCAATATCTTTATTAAACGCGTCAGTTAGTGTTATTCCATATCAACGTCCAGGCAACGGCATAATTATTCCTATGTGTAAAAATAGATCTGGAAATTGGGATATCTATTCAGGAAAAGTTGGTCAGCATAATCCAGATTCTGCTGCGATATATCATTTTGATCAAGCTATGCAATGGAGCAGAAAAGGGATGCATGAAAAAGTGATAAATTGGAAAGGTCAATTGAGACGGATCTATGATATTAATCAAGGTCAACACAGGCATTCGATTTATCTGCTTCCGGTTGATGTTGATACAACACGATTAAATGCAAATCATGTAGGTGCTTTTGGTCATACTGATGAGCAATGTGCCGATGTTTATCTTGTGGATCTTCTTGGTGCAATTAAAAACAAAAGAGCGCTTCAAGAAACTAATGGAATGTTTTTGCATGGAAATATAGAGCCTGATCTTATAAGAATGTTAGCTGATTCCAATTTAGAAAGAATATTAAAAGTTGAAAATAGAAGATTAAAAACTTGTAGATAATAAACTAGACTGCATCACCGGCTCTATTTTTTTCTAATTCTTCTACTAATTTGTTTATTTTGCGTCTTCTTATAACAAAGTTTTTTAGCGCATTTCCCCAAGACAATATACTTAATGCACCTCCGCCATAAGTGCCGCCAAACGCAGCTTGATTTACAACAGAAGGTATTTGTATCAATGTTGTGATGTCTGTCTCTGTGCCAGCTACAAAAATTGTACAAACTGCACCAATCAATGCCCACCCTGTGCCAGTTTTGACCCAATCGCTCACGGGATATTCTCGAGATATAAGATCCAATAATTCATAATAATTTGAGCATGCAATATCACCTGGCTTTAAATCAGAATCTTTTAAGTATCCTTTTGACCATAAACGAGCTCTATTTCTTGATAAATTTAAAGTGTGCAAACTTTCTTGTTCTGCTTGCCATAAGCTTCTTAGCGAGGAAATTTGTGATGCTTGGGAATCTTCAGGTAGGGTTTGATATCTTGATCGCATGTCATGATTAATTGGCAAATTTAATTGCGCTTCAAATGAAATAATATAATTGCAAAGGAATAATGGAAAAAGAGACGATTTCTTCACTTTCAACTCCTTTCAATAATATGCGCATTCTACTGCAAAAATAATATGATGCAAATTTTTTTATTTTTTTACCAATTGATGTTTTTCGTGTATAGTTGAAATAGCTTATTGAAGTAATATTTTACTTGGAGAGATGGCTGAGTGGTCAAAAGCGCTTGCCTGCTAAGCAAGAGTTCTGGAAACAGGGCGCGAGGGTTCGAATCCCTCTCTCTCCGCCAGTCTTCGCCCATAAAGGGCTACTTGCGCCTATAGCTTCCAGCCTTCGCCAGTCATCCTGAGCGAGCGTAAGCGAGTCGAAGGAGGCTTCGGCGGACAGGACGCTAATAAAATTAAGTTTGAAATTATTCCGCGCCTATAGCTCCCAGCCTTCGCACAGTCATCCTGAGCGAGCGCAAGCGAGTCGAAGGAGACTTCGGCGGGCAGGACGCTAATAAACTGAATTTTGAAATTATTCCGCGCCTATAGCTCAATTGGACAGAGCGTCAGACTACGGATCTGAAGGTTAGAGGTTCGACTCCTCTTAGGCGCACCATTCATTTGCGCAGCAAATGAATGGCAGGCCCGTTCTTCGTAGTTCTGAAAGAGCGGAGTAGAAGCCAGAGCAAAAAGTTAGGAACGCTATGCCAATAATTCTAGACATAAAAGTATTTCCAAATTCAGGAAAACAGGAATTTAAAATAGATAATGATCAGCTAAAATGCTATCTAAAAAGCAGCCCAGAAAAGGGCAAAGCGAATCAAGAGCTTATCAAAATGCTTTCTAAACAGCTAAACTTGGGACAATTTAATTTTTCTATTTTATCAGGCATGACAACTCGATTAAAAAAAGTTAGAGTCAATACCGATTTGAGTTTAGATGAAGTTTTAAAAAGGTTAAATGGCGCTTTATAAATGGATCGCATCAGATCCACAAAATAGAATTCATACAGGCGTAATCTCTGCAAGTTCAGAGATAGACCTAATTGCTAAATTAAAAGAGCAAAATCTAAATGTTCATGAATATTCTATAAGCTTGCCTTCAGGATTTAGAACAATCTCTTTTTCTACAAAGTCTGATTTTTTTAATAATTTGTATATGTTAATTGAATCTGGTGTTCTTTTGCCCCAGGCGTTAGAATTAATTGTTCCAAATATTGCAAACAAGAATTTTAAACAGATTGTTGCAGATATTTCAATTGAAGTGCATCATGGAAAATCTTTTAGCAGCTGTTTAGAAAATTATAAACCAATATTTTCACAATTTATGATTCAGCTTATAAAATCAGGACAAGAATCTGGAAATTTGGCAGAAAGTTTAAAACAGCTTAGCGAATATTTACAATTAAAGGGAAGTTTCTTAAAACGAATAAAATCTTCATTTACTTTGCCAATTATAACTTTTACATTTTTTATAATAATTTCGCTTATTATTTTTATCTATATAATTCCAACATTTTCTTCTGTGACGACAGTTTCAAAATCTGATCTTCCAAAAATTACAAAAAATTTAATTAAATTCAGTGAATTTTTACAAGCAATTGGAATTTATAAAATTAGTATATTTTTTATTTTACTTTTAATAGCATTTTATCTATTTTTAAAATCAAAAATTGGTAATAAATTTAAAGAATTTATCTTATTTAGACTGCCACTAATAAAAGAAATTTCTCGTTATGTAGCCTTAACAATATTTCTAAAATCAACTTCAATAATGTTATCTTCTGGAATCGCATTAAATAAAGTTTTAGAAACTATAACAAATTCACTTGATGAGATGTTTTTAAAAAGAGATTTTAAGAAATTGGCTGAAGATGTAGAAAAGGGTAAAAGTTTATCAGAATCTATGAAAAGTTCTAAGATATTTCCACAAGAACTAGTTGCCATGATGTCTGTAGCACAAGAATCTGGAAATTTAAGTCAGGCTATGAACTTAGCTTCTAATCTTTATTATCAGAAAGTTATCAAATATCTAAATTTGATCGTCTCTCTTGTTCAGCCGTTATTAATAATTTTAATGGGCATTTTGATTGCATTGTTAATTGCATCAGTCTATTTACCAATTGTTCAATTACCAATGAGTGTAGATTTTGTTTAAAAAAAAGAGAGGCATTTTTACAATGCCTCTCTTTATAAGTTAACTACTCAAGTCTAGCAGCAACTATTTCACCACAAGGAGTACACCCTTCTGGACAAGTATAAGTCCAAGAAACGTGTTTGTGTGGAATCGCAGGAACTTCACGTCTTACGAATTCTTCACACATTCTGTACTCCGGTTGAGTTTCACAGTTCTGGTTTCTGTTACAAGAACCACAGTAACCCTGTAAGTTAACTGCAACAGTAACTAGAGCGAATAAAGCGACAAGCATTTTTTTCATGCTATTCTCCTCTTTTTTGTTTTACAAACAACCACTACGCACAACTACGACAGCAGCCACATTGGATTCTACGACATGATCTTACTTGACCAACACCGTAAACTGAACGACATTCGCCAGCTGCCGGGCCTTCGCCACAACATCCGCCTCTGTCTGGGCCACAGTTGCCGAAACAACAACCAGCTGATACTTCAGCTGCGATTGTTAAAACGGCCATTAAAGCGATAAGCATTTTTTTCATGCTTCTCTCCTTTTTATAAAAAGGGTTATACATTCACATTTTCTACTAAATATTTCACCATGAAATATTAGCTCAATTACGAATATCGCATAAATAGACATTTAAATGCAAGAGTTTTTCAATAAGAAATTAAAATTTATCAAATTTACTCTGTAAATTGACAAAAATTTTTTGAAAAAATGGAGAAAAATTGATATTTCGGGGGGCTTCTGATAGAATCTAACTAGAGAATTTTTATCATGGTGAGCGAGCCCGAGGGGCGAGTCGAATCCATGCCGCCGGGATGGCGAAATTGGCAGACGCACGGGACTCAAAATCCCGCGGTAGCGATACCGTGCCGGTTCAAGTCCGGCTCCCGGCACCATTCATTTGCGCAGCAAATGAATGGCAGGCCATGTCTACGCATAGTTATTTTCAAGTTATGAAAGTTGCCTGTAGTAGGCTACGCCCTTGTCTCGGCGTAACTTCAGTGAAGCCGGAGGGCTATCGCCAGTCTTCTTAGCATTATCTGAGTAAAATGTCTCCGTTAGGAACTTTATGAGTGATTGTGTATTTTGTTCTATAATAGAAAGACAGATTCCGGCAAATATTATCGCCGAGAGTGAAAATATTCTAGTAATTCAAGATAAAGCGCCAAAGGCGCCAATTCATTATCTAATAATTCCTAAAAAGCATCTGGAAAGTCTCCATTCGCTTACGCAAGACGATGCACGAATCGCGGCTGATATTCTTCTGATGGCAAAAGAGCTTTCAACTAAACTTGAAGGCGAAAAAGCCTTTAGGCTTGTTTTTAATAATGGCTACAATGCAGGCCAAAGAGTTTTCCATTCACACGCACATTTCCTGTCAGGAAAGCATCTTTCTGAATTTTAATACCAATTCTTGAAATAATATTTTTTATTCTGTTATGCGTCTAAGCATGAATAGAATATATTTAGTTTTGGCGTTAGTTTTTATAAATCTTGAAAGTCATATTATTCTAAAAAATAGTTCTCCTGAAATTATATGGTTCTTGAATTATGGACGCTTTCAATATAGTTATCGACTAATGCCAGGTGAATCTATGACAGTAAAATTCAAAGGTGGGAATCTAATCGTCAAAGATAGTGCCTATACGCCATTAACCGAATCTCTTAAAGCTACAGATCAATCAACCTATATCTTCACTGACTTGGGGATAATTAAGCAATAATTTTTTTTCAAACTCTAGCTTTTTTCATTATCAAGCTGCTATTCTTCTGTTATAGGAGGCAGTAATGAAAAAGGAAATTTTAATACTATTACTTACGGCTGCGAACATAATGAGCGCAAAATTTATCAAAATTGCCCATAGAGGCGCTTCAGGAACAAATCCTGAAAATACTCTTATATCTTTTAAAAACGCGCTAAATTGCGCGGATATGATTGAATTTGACGTACATCTAACAAAAGATGGCCATCTAATTATATTTCATGACGATACTTTAGAAAGAGTAACAGCTAGTAATGGCAAAATTTCAGATAAAACTCTTGCTGAACTAAAATCGCTGGCTGTTTTGGGTAAAGAAAAGATTCCTACTCTTGCAGAGGCTTTAGTTGCGATAGATAGAAAATTGCCTGTAGATATTGAATTAAAGGGCAAGAATACAGCAAAAAAAGTGGCTGATACTCTTAAAGAATTTCTAAAAAAGGGTTGGAACTATTCAGATTTTTTAATTTCTTCTTTTGATCATGAACAGGTTTATGAATTTAATAGATATTTACCTGAAGTAAAAACGGCTTTTTTATATTGGCAAGAATTGCCTACTGAAAAAGAGATGAAAGAAATCAGAAATAATGGTATAGACTGGCTAATTTTAGATTCAAAAACTATAACTCAAAAATTTATAAAAGAGGCCCAAAAACTTGGCTTTGAAGTTGGCGTTTACACTGTAGATGATGCTTGTGAGTATCAGAAATTAAAGAGTTGGGGTGTGAATGGAATTGCAACAGATTTTCCTGAAAAATTCTAAACTCTTGCTTTTTATAAGCTAGTTTTTGTATTGTTATATTAAGTTTAATTTAATTTATGGAGGGTTTCTTATGAAGAAGCTATTTTTATTACTATCTGCTTTTCTTGCGATTTCAAATCTAAATTGCCAGGGCTTATTTAGCGCACCAGTTTTAGCCAATTTTGAGCTAGGCTTCACAGTTTACGATATTACATGTCCATCAGCGGGAGCAGGAGAATCAGCACCAGACAAATATGCTGCTAAATTTGATAATCCTAATTATGGAGGAATAGGTGGTGCGCGATATTGTTATATTATTAAGCGGCCAACAAATTAAGATGTTTTAATTTAATTATGGAGGGTTTCTTTATGAAGAAGCTATTTTTATTAACTATTATTTCGGCTGCTGCTATCAATGCATCCGATTCAGGGGTTGCAGCATCGAATTTGTCTATTTTGCAAAAGATGGCTCAAAACAAGAAGAGTGTGTTGCCTGGAAAATTATATTTCAGGTGTGCACCCGTTACGCCATTAAATGATGTAAAAGTTCTAATAGGTTCATTTAAAAATCCGTCATATAATAAGGGCTCTTCCGGGTCGAGTGCTGTTTGCGAGGTGTTTTTTATACCCGATCTTGATTCTCTAAGTTTAGAAAATGCAGCAAGGCTAGAAGTTTCTAAAGCAAGTTCATTGCCAATACAATTACAATTTAGATATAAGGGCAAAGGCTATAAAATAGATTGTAGCTCTAAGGCCCCAGATTATACTTATAATGCAGAGTTCAACTTGCATGGATCTACAGATTGTTATGTTTCTCAAGTTTCTGACAAATCCACAGATTTACAATCTGCAGCAATCGATGTATTTACAAAGGTGGGACCAACAACATTTACATATGGTGACAATGCATATATTATTAAATGTCCAGCACCATTGCCAGGGCAGTCGATACCCACTGAATATGCAGCTAAATTTGATAATCCAAATTGTATTGAGAAGGTAGGCTGTGCAACAACATGTTATGTTGTCCTTGTCTCAAAAAACTAATAAGAAAAGCTTCCAAATCTGGGAGCCTTTTCTTTTTAACAAATAATTAGACACTTTTTTCAAAAAATAATAAAATTATATTAATTCAAATATTTTCTTCAATTTCTTCGCCGGGGTGGCGAAATTGGTAGACGCACAGGATTTAGGATCCTGCGGTAGCGATACTGTGCCGGTTCGAGTCCGGCCCCCGGCACCATTCATTTCTCAAAACTCAATTCGAGATAAAAAAGCAATTTCCAAGTAATTTTACTCTGTAGTTTCAGGAATTTTAAAAAACTCTTGCCTTTTCGTTATTAGATTATTTATTATTAATAATAGAAATTAATTACTCTTGAAGGAGAGGTTATAATGAAGAAGTTTTTGTCTAGATTTTTGGTGCTTTTATTAATGTTTTCGCAATGTAATTATTCCGCTTTGGTAGCGGCGGGTTCAAGAATTGTCATAGAGAAAAAAAGTGATGATGCGGATGGAGATTTAGGGCAGACAGTTTCTAACGTTATAAATATTGCAAAGAAGTACCCGCAATTAGCTGCGCTTGCATCAGCTTTGCCAGCTGTTTTGATAGCATTATTTATAGCAAAAAAAGTAATTGAGGGCAAAAAGCGAGCTTTGACAATAAAGTACCTGACTGGCGAAATTAAACCTGCTGAGTATAAGTTAGAGTTAGGCAAGCTTGATGCGCGCCTTAAAAGAGTTCTATTAGTTGAAAGAGGTGCAAGATGGATTCTTGAAAAACTTCCATTCGGGACGCGAGCGAGTAAGGTTTGCGACGGATCTTGTGAAATAGTGTATAAAGCTATTCAAAATATTAAAGAAGCTCTGGCTAAAGATCCTATAGATGAAGAGCTAGGAAAGTATTATGAATATGCCCTTGAAATGTTTTCTTACAAAATGACTGGAGAGAGAGATAAATTTCTTGATGCGGTAGATGCATTAAGATCAGGTGAGGTACCTGTTAAGAATGCGGATGAGATAGTCAGTGAATTTTCAGCCGATTTTAAGGCATTGACAGGATTGAAAGAAAAGTATGTAAATAATATTATCAATATTGTAGATATTAATCCAAAAAATTCTACTCAAGATCAACGAGACACTATGGCAACTTTACTTGAATCTATTCAGGATCAATATAGGAACAGTCCTGAATTTAGAAGTGTAGTAGATACTCTTAGATCTCTTAAGTCTGGTCAGCGTGTGCCACTTGATACGCCTGTTGTTATGGCTGACAAGCCTGTTTTGGGTTCGGCTCCGGTTCACGTTGATTCTCCAATAGTGGGCATTCCCCCAGTTGGACCAGCTGAATATCCTATTGATCCTTTTGATCCAGAATTCGATCCTTTTGGACCGACTATTAGGACTGTTTTTGAGTAATTCAAATCTGTATTTTAAAAAATTTTATCAAAACTCTTGCTTTTTGATTATCATTACATTTATTATTAATAATAGGAATTAATTTTAACTAAAAGAGAGGTTGTAATGAAGAAGTTTTTATCTAGATTTTTGCTGTTTTCGCTGATATTTTCACAATTTGAATTGTCAGTTTTGAAGGCTGCGGATGACAAGAAAATAACAATTAAAGATTCAAATGCAGGTAAAGCCGATGGTGAGTCACCGGAAGAAAAGGAAGGTATAGATATCGGTGTGCCAATAGGTATAACCGTGGCTATAGTTTTGATATTAATACCTTTTTTTAGAGAAGTTCATAATCTTAAAAAACTTTATAATGAAAGAGCGCTATTGGTAAAAAAGATTGTCAATTTGTCCTTAGAAAATAATCCGGATGAAAATGCAATAAAATCACTAAAAGTAGAGCTAATTCAGCTAGATGGTAAAATCACGAACGGAATTAAGGCTACGATTAAAACTGCTGCTGTAGGGGTAGTTAAAGTAGCTGCAAGGATATTTAACATTAAGATTTCGGGAAAAAAAGCTTCTCCATTAGAAAAATTGACTAGTATGGGATTTGACAAGTTGTCTGAAGATTTTAAACGATCACTTTATAACAAGTTGATGGGTAAGGCTCCAACTTCTCCAACTTCTAGTGACGATTACGAAAAAACTGACTTTCTTGAAAAGCTAAACAATGCAGCATCGACAGCTGATTATAGAATTATTCTTAGCGGCATAGGTGTTGAGGATGCAAAAATAAAGGAAGTTTTAGAGACTGCAAATACTATTTTAACCGAAGTTAGTGATTTTATTAGATTAAAAACAACTCCAAGTCTTGAATATATTCTTGAAACACAGAAGTCTCAAATGGATTTAGATCGAATAACTAAGGATTTAGCTGATAAAGCAGCGGCAGATCCGACGCTTCAGGTTGATATTAGAGTAAAAGCGGCACAAGCTGCTGAAGCTCCCGGGGGTCTTGGAGCTATAAAAACGACTGCTGACAAAATTGCTGATATTGTAAGCATTATGGATACTGCCTCACAAATTGAGGATCTAAAGTCACTTGAGTATAAAAAATTAGTAAGCGATCTTCGAGCTCTTTATAGCGAGGTGCCTTTAGCTGAATATACTCATCTATATGATGCTATACATGGTAGATTTGGCATTAATAATCCTAGAATTTCTACATTGACTGAGGCGATGGAAGAACAAGCTTTACCACCTGCTCGTACAGGGCCCGTTGATGCGCCAATAGCACCAATCCACGATGCACCTGTAATTGTTGATGATCCTGGGGTAGGTCCAGTAGTTGGTAGGCCTACTGGTTTATATGATGAACCTCTTGATCCCATTCCTGTATCATATATAGGGGAACCTAGACCAATTGAAGGGTTGCCATTATGAAGAAGATAATAACAAATATTTTAATATTTAGTCTCTTTGTGCCACAAATTAATGCGGTTAAAGAGATAACTATAAAATCAAATTCAGCAAAGAGTAGTGGTACTAATACCGGTGCTGTCGCTGGCGGTGTTGCCGGTGGACTAGTTGGCGCTGCTATAGTTGTAGGATTAGTCATATATTTTGTTGCAAAAAGATTGGCTAATAAAGAATTAGCTCAATTAAATGAACAGATATATAAATTGCAACTGCAACGTCCGTCTTCTGCAGCAGGAAAACAAGCTCAACAACATCTAATGGATACGTTAACTAATAGGCGTAATGAGTTGATAGCACGACTGAAAGCTTTTAATGAAAAGTTGAATAGTGGTGATGTAGATCAACTTATGACAGCGATTCAAGAAGAATTGAAATCTAACCCAAATGTACAAAAGTCTGCAGAGCAAATTCTTAAAAATACATTTAATATGCATGGTTTTGATGTGGTTGATTTAAATAAAATAACTTTAGGAAAAATTGCAGAGCAAATGAAGCTGAAGACTTTTAGTGATCTTGAATATTTGTTAACAAATATTACTAAAGATAAGGCTTTCGCTTCTAATGTTATAAAGAGATTGTTGGATTCTGGCCCATTAAATAAAGCAATCGCTGATAATTTAGCTCAAGATTTGATTGCCAAGGCTCTACGAGATGAAGGGGAAATTGACACATTGCGTATGGGGAGAGAGTTTGAATATACAAACCAAGAGGTGTATGAAGCTTTTGGAAAAATTAAATCCCAATATGATCAACTCAAAGATGTTGTAAGAAGAATAATTATCAGTGGATATGCCGGAAAAATTCAAGTTACAGATAAAAATATAGAAACATATATAAAAGATACGCTATTTAAAGGACGTAGCTATGAATATAATAATATAAGTGATGCAATAAAAGACTACTACTCACTTGGTGGTATATTAGCTCCTGGCGAACCTGAGCCAATTACAGCGGGTCCAGTAGCGCATGGCGTGGAAGAACCGGAGCCAAGACCAATAGAAAGTGCTCTAGTGCCAGTAGCACATGGTGCGGAATATCCTGAAGAGATACTTAGATTTACTGGCGATCTGTGATAAAAAACATAAATTTGTTTTTTAAGCCATATTTTCAGTTCATTATAATTTCAGCAATAACAATTTTTATATTTGCTGCAGCTTATTTCAAGTTGCAGCAAAATATTTTTTTGGATCCTGAGCCAAAAGTCGAATTTTCTAAAGATAAAGTTACTAAAGTTAAAGTTGGCCTGAATGTACAAAATTTTTTGATTTTTAATGTTACTTTTAATGAGTTTTCTGTAGATCTAAATTTGTGGTTCGAATTTGATCCAGAAGAAATTTCTCTAAAAGACATAGAAAAATTTGATTTCAGCAAGGGCGAAATTATAGAAAAATCTGAGCCTGTAATTACTAATAAAAATGGAAAA
>Ga0155637_189_pt1 | contig 12442 bp, 11 predicted proteins | sample RifCSPhighO2_12_FD_107294 | JGI IMG/M metagenome (GOLD analysis project Ga0155637, IMG submission 107294) | candidate division TM6 bacterium RIFCSPHIGHO2_12_FULL_32_22
ACAAGCCCATGCATAAGCTGATTTTTTCTACTTTTGCATTGTACTAATTCTGGGGGAGAGGTCAAACGAATGTTCCTTGTCAATCACGTAGATACCGAGGATAAATCTGAGTAGATTTGCATATACCTTGGAGAATAAAAACGATTAAATATTCTCGATGGAAAATTTCACTGAATAACTGAAAAATAAGTTGTTTACTTAGTGCAAACGATTTCGATTTAAATCATAAAAATGGGGGCTACATGCCAACGTCAAAGAGCAACACTACAGAAAATATACTTATTTTAGATAAAGCAAAAAATCAGACACGTTTGTATCGTGTAAAACGTACAATACTTAAAACTTTAACATTAAGTACTATATTGATTGATCCTTTGTATTCTTATTTTTTATTTACAGCTATTTATAAAGTGATTAAAAATACTGAAGAAGAACTTGGCGTACAGAGCAATAAATTTATTGATATATTTTTTACAGCATTCATAATCTTTATAACTACAATGTCTTATTTATATGATATTACAGTGGTGAATCCTATCGAAGAAGCTGAAGCAATAGCATCTTTAGAAGATGAAGAATTGGATAGTAATTTACAAAGTATTAATAATCTTTGTAAGCAAAAAACCATAAAGATAGCGATTTTTACTAACCAGATAATTGCGAATTCTGCCTATTTTATTAATTCCACAGCTAGTGCGGTGTCTGTAGCATATTTAACTCGTTTGAATGGATTGCGTTGGGGCGTCGGAATTCCTGTAACACTTTTAAATATGATTTACAATAATATGTTAACTAGAAGAAAAGTAAAAACACATACTTATAAATTTATGTGGGAAATATTAAACTTATTTAATGGAAGATCTATAATAAAGATGTTTCAATCACCTCTAACGTTTCTCGAAGTAATAATACAGGTGTTAACTCGCGCGATTTATGGTGGGATATCTACAGGTTATGTGATGGAGGAATTGGTCGCAGAGTTCTATGAAAATGGAATAAACAAAGCTAGCTTATTGAATGGCCTCGTATTGTACGCACTTTTATCAGCCTTTTTTAATGACATTTTTTCTAGAACTTTAAATGTTCAGAGAAAATTTTTTAATCCACAATTTGAAAAACTTGCCCCATCTATACTAAAATCAGTTAGAGTCAATCCGTCGGTGATTATGGTAGATGGTTTTTTATCTATGATAAGAGCTATTTCAGCTGGGACTCTTTTATATCGACATATTTCAACCCATCCCATATTAAAGATAATATTCGTAATAACAGTTGCTGGGTTGATATTCTCGCATAATTTCTATGTAAGACACAGCAATCACCTGAAAGAGAAAGGATTAGATATTTTCGAAAGTAATGCATTTATTAATTCTTCTACTGAAGTCATTTCTGTTGATAAGAAAGATACAACTCCAAGTAAAATATTTGATTTTATTAAAGAGAATTTAAAATCTTCAAAACTTCAAAGAAATGTTACCTTTATTAATTTTGGAATGATAACAGCTAATTGGATGGCTTTTCTAGGTTTTTTAATAACGTTAAATAAACTTTTAAAAAATAGCACGAATTTAAATCTAGATTTTTTTGATTTAGTCTGTATTCAACAGCTTTGGGGAAATACTTCTTTAGCGAACGATAGTAGTTTTGCTCAAGAGAACATGGTTGAAAACATATCATACTATTACACAAAAATATTTTTAGAAAAAAGAAAAGCTCTATTCGGATTTAAAGCATTTTTTAAAAGCAAAAAAGAATATCCTTACGATTATTTAATGCAACAAAAAGAAAATGTTAAAAATAAGTTCAGTTTGGATACGGAGCTTGAAGAAGCAGCTCTCATTACACACGTGGCATTCTAAAAGTAAGGATAATTTTCTGAAAAAAATTAAGTTTCATGCCTGTATCTAATAAACTCATTTACTTTGTCAAAGGATACTTTTAGAGTTACATAAATTAGAAGCACAAGAAAATATAACATGATATGTTCTGGTTATCTTTTATTTGCCAACTGCTTAGTCTAGCAGGTAATCATGTCAAGTTCTGCTAAATACCAGCTTTACATTGTTTCGTTGATTGTATTGTTAGGTTTTATTGGAAATTCCATTGCCTATCCAATTTTTGCTCCACTTTTTCTTCACCCAAAATACGGAAATATCGTTCCGCATCAATTGGGATCAACCTGGCGCAATATTTTTCTTGGCATTACCCTGACAATGTACCCACTTGGGCAATTTATTGGTTTACCTATCTTAGGTGCTTTGTCAGATCGACATGGTCGTAAAAAAATTTTATTAATAAGTATTTGGAGTCAGGTAGTTTTTTACTTGTTAACTGCGCTCTCTTTAATTTACAACTTGCTTTGGCTGCTTATATTAAGTCGCTTATTAACCGGTTGCACAGAAGGAAATCTTTCAATAGCACGTTCTATTGTAGTTGACAATACAGAATTAAATAGACATAAAAATTTAGGACTTATCTCTGCTATGGCAGCATTTGGTTATATTTTAGGCCCACTAATCGGTGGCATATTTACAGATCGTAGTTTTGTTGTTTGGTTTAATTTCTCTGTACCTTTCGCTGTTGCTGCCTTGTTGTCTTTAGTTATTGTTATTATAGTTACACTTTACCTCCACGAGAGCATCGCAAAACCGTATGATTCTGGTATTATCTTATTTCAGCAATTTAATATTATTAGACGCTTAAAATTTTTATGTCATAATAAAAAATTAAAAGTTTTACTAATTGCTAGTTCTATTACTTCTATATCTTACGATGCTTATTATGAATTCTATCCTGCTTATTTGACAGGATTGCGACATGCTACATCTTTACAAATTGCTTGGTACACAGCAATATTATCGACTGCTATTGGTATTAGCTGTGGCTGGTTAAGTCATACATTAGCATATTATTTTAAAAATAGTCAATTAATTATTTTTAGTCTATTAGTTCTTTTTCTCTGTTTGATTGCACTATTGTTACTATCATCTCCCTGGATGATGATAGTACTATTTATTAGCTTAGGGCTTGCGATTGGTGTTTCCAGTACAAACTATACTTTGCAAGTTTCTGAAGTAGCAGATATACATATTCAAGGTGAAATTTTTGGTACGATATTAGGATTACGTATGCTTTTAGACAGTTTTGTTAGCTTCATTGGAGGATTACTTTTGGTTATTGCGTATACTTTGCCAATAGGTGTCGCCGCACTGGCTGCACTAATAGGATGGATTATTTACTATAAAACTTATAAATTATAAAGGAGTTTAGCTAAATATTTTCAAGTATTTTAAAAAAGAAACGACCATTACAAAAATTATTTTTTTCATCTATATGTGTTAATATCAATAGAACTTTCATTAGAATTTCCGTCTTTTTATAGCATCATCGGCTGTGATTGTTTCGATCGAGACTTTCTCCTTTTCCAGCATCAAATCTTGTCGAGGTTCGGTGAACGTCATTTTTCCTTCTAACTCAATAATTTCTTTAAGATAATTTTTTGGATAATTTTTTCTAGCTTTAAGAAAAGAAGTAAAAAATCCAAAATAAGTTATTTTATTTTCCAAGTAAATTTTTGTATAATAGTAGGCTAAATTATCTACCATTAGTTCTTGCGTAAAGCTTGCATCATTTTCTAAAGCTGTATTGCCCCATAATTGTTGAATACAGACTAAATCATAAAAATCTAACCTTATGCCAGGAAATTGCTTTAAAACGTCGTTTAATGAGAGTAAAAAGCCTAAAAATGCTATCCAATTAGTGAATATTGTTCCCGCATTAATAATAGTAACACATTTGTTAAGTCGCTCAGTTTTCAGTTGCTTTTTAATTAAATCGAATAATTGAGTTGAAGAGGCATTTGGGTAAATAGTTTGCCAAAGTTGTGAAAAACTAGCTAACTCCCCCTTTTTTTTCACTTCTAAAGTTGTTTCATATAGATAATGTTTGTATCTCACGTAAAAACTATGAGAAAATAGCAAAAAACATAAAAATATAACATTAATTAAGGAACTTAAATAATTATGTCTATATAGAAGAACACCAGCAGATAATGCTCTTATACTAGATAAGACACAATTTACTATCATTTTCCAAACATTGACTGTTCCAGATCTTAAATTATCATTAGATAATTTCTCCAGTTTAAAAAATTTTCTCTTAACATTAAGACTTCTAGAAAAAATAGAAAGATAACAGGAAAAAATAGCAATATATAATACAAATATATTCATGAAAAAATTTCTATTGCCTTTACTATTTTCAAAAAATCCACTTAAAATCTGATCGACAATATAAGATGTTGAAACCCCACTGTAAAAAGCTCTTGTCAATATTTGCATGGCCACTTCAAGTGATTCTAAAGGTTGATTCGAAATCATTCTAATAAGATTTTTTTTCTGCGTTAAAATACTTTCTAAGAAACTAAAAGTATGCTCATTTACTTTAGTTCTCGTTAGCATATTATTATAAGCAAGATTGAGCATTACTATAGGAACACTAGCTGCAAAGCGAAGTGCTCTGGAGGAAATTAAATAGGAAACACTAATAGCACTTGAAGTTGAATTAACTAGATAAACTATATTTGCAACTGATTGATTCAAATTTATTAAAACTTTGACAACACTTCTTCCTAAATTTGTTTGATTAATTCTATTTAATTGAATAGATAAGTTTTCTTCTACATCTGAATCCACAAATGCTTCGGCCTCTTCGATAGGATTAATTTGAAGAACGTCTGCCGCGGTGCTCATTAAAAGTGACGTAATAGCAGAGAAAATAAAAAATATAGTATTCCAAAGATTATTTGTTATTTTAAATTCATCTCGACTATAGTCTCCAACATTACACACTGCTTTGAATAGAAAAAAAGAATATAATGGATCAAGAAGGAGTGAGCCTAATGCTAGTGCTTTATAAATATTTTTTTTAAATCTTTTTGAGGCAGATGTAAATATCATTTTACTTGTTCTTACTTTTTTTACGATTCACATTTATAAGCGATTATTATTCTATTAAGACAATTATTAATTTTTATGGTCTAATAATCATAGAATCTATAGAAGCTGTAGATGATCTAGTCACAGCGAATAAAACTGCTTCAAACATATCGTTTATCGAAAGTGACCCAGGAAATCGAGTTACGATATCGTCTTGAGAGTCATCAATGGAAGATTCTGTAGCAATGGTGCCTGGGTACAATGATGTAACTTTTACTTTGTAGTCCTTTAATTCTCCTCTTAACGCTTCACTAAAACCAGCTTGTCCCCATTTAGCAGCAAAAAATGCAATAGAAGCTACAGAAGGGTCGATCTGCTTACTCGGTAAAGCGGCTGTAGACAGTATATTGATTATATGAGGGTTCGTCGATTTTTCAATATGAGAAAGCAACGTCTTAGTAATTAAAATACTACCAGTAACGGTGGAAGAAATCATTTTTTCTATAGATTCTACTGACATCTCATCTAATTTTCCTATGTACCAGCCAGCAGCATTATTTATCAAAATATCAACATTACTGAAATTTTTTTTAATAATTTCACTAGCTTTATTAACTTCTTCATGTTTAGATAAATCAGTTGGTATGACTAGAATAGAACCTTTTTTTTCCATTAAATTTTTAGTTTCTTCCAATTTCTCTTGATTACGAGCTAAAATAGCAATATTAGCTCCAAACCTAGAAAAGCCTTGCGCTATTCCTCTGCCAACACCATAACTGGCTCCAGTAACTACGATATTAATGCCTTTAAAGCTATTTACTTGCTTAAAAAATTTAAACATACATCATAACTCCTATCAATTATCTTGAAATGCTTCAAGTGCCTGTAAAAACGCTATTCCCACTTTATGTAATAAGCGCTCAACATTTATCCCTACTTGAAATTTACAAGGCAATTCTATCAGAACCGTTACACAATTAAATAGCTTCGGTGCGTAATTAACCAACATTCCAGGGTCATTTGCACCTTTAATCGCATTTATATTATCTAATTTTTTGATTTTGGCACTTTTAATCAAGCATTTTTCAAATTTTCGTTGTTGAAGGCTAAAGTCATGATCTCGAATTATCGGAGGAACATAATATATTTTGTCTGACAATTCATCGCAATGCAAATCAATCAAAATATCGACCCCCTCTTTTTGCATTCTCTGGAGAATAAGTGTTACTTCCAGGGATTTAGTTAATGAATTATGCCAAGCTCTATTTAAATCAACACCCTCCGAATTATGCCTCATATTACCAAGAAAAGTTCCATCTGGGTTTGCATTATGTATAACGAAAAATTCATATGTATCTAATAACTGATTGTATTCATTAACTAAATTATGTAAAAAACTATCTAGTATAAATTGACCCAAAGTTTCCCCACTATGTTGTTGGCTAATAAACCATACTTTTTTTAATGCACTTCTTTTTTTACAACTAATTAACTGCAAAATATTACCAAGCTTCGTTATCCCTAAGCTAACAGTACTACAATAATCAAAATTGTTGAGGTAAGACTTTAAATTCCTATATTTCTCGAAGGAGAAAGGTATTAAGTATGAGGCAAATAATATGTTATTCCTCAGAAATATGAAAAATGAAATATTTTCTCCATCAAATGAGGTGCGTACTGTAAACCATGCTTTTTGATCATAAGAAATAAAAACATTATAATCTTCCCAACCATTATAGTAAGAGTTTTTAACATTTAGCTCTATAATTAATTTAGTATTTTTTGTAGAATACACTTTAAAATAGAACCATTGTCCCTTCTTAGTATGGTTATCAACTTCCAATGCTAATTTTACATGATTACTAACTAGCGAAATTACTTTAATCTTTCCAGATAAAAAATTAGAATAAATTTTCATTTGCTGGAGTCAACTCATTATAACTAAAATTTTTCTATTCCCCAAATATGAGTTGCGTCCATGTAAAGTTAAAATATTATCCACAATCAAAAAATCACCTTGCTCCCATTGAACAGCTTGCTGTTGTTTTTTTGCTATGTTGCTAATAAGAATCAGTTTTTTAATATCCAAAGGAGTACCGTCCCCATAACAACAGTTTTGGTAAGAGCTTGGATCAGAAGAGTACCATTGATCAGCTTGCGAAAAAAAAACAAACTCGTTAGTATGGGGATGAGTTATTGCTGGTTTTACAATTTCTTCTACCGTTATACTCCCATCAGCATTCCATTGAAATTTAGCTTTAAGATCAATAAGGTAATTCTCCACATCTAATTTGTTATTTGTTTCAAAGCATCTTTGCCACGTTTCCCCAGCACTGGGGGCATTTTTTAATATCATCTTGTATTTGAGTTTTTTCTGCGATATTTCATGTAAAAAATCTTTCCCGATTTGTTCATAAAGTAAACGTCCATCAGAAAGAGTTGTTTCTCCATCTTTGTCAGGCTTTAATAAACAACAAAAAAAAAGAAGTTTTGGAAAATTATTGGAAAAGGACTTTTCATTATGCAGAGGAATATCAAGGGTTGGACCATAACTTGTAGAAGTATAAACTCTATCTGAAACAATTTCTCGAGCAAAATCACCGCCCCTATAAGACAATAATGGCCTGCCAAAGGCTTTTGCAGCATAAGCAAAATCATCAATAGATTCTGAGGAATAACCTCTAAAAAGTATAGCACCATGGACATGTAAAGTTGTGAGAATATAGCGTCTATTATTTTTTATCCATATTGACAAATCAGCCAGCCTAGCTAATTTGGTTTCACCGGGTTGTATAATAAACGGTAAGGCTTTAACACAAGCCTGATTTTTTTGGCGAACAAAACTGACTTTTTTTTTCATATAAAAAAAGCACCTCTTCTCTCTATTCAAAGAAGAAGAGGTACGTTAAGCTAAGTTATAGACTACGGGCCTGAAACTAAATCTACGAATAATGCCTCTGTGGTTTCATTAGATGAAAATAAAGTCTCATCTATTATTTCTACTTCTTGTGTACTCATAATCTCTCCTTGTATATTTAGATATATTTAGTGAACAAAAACATTATATCTATATGTTTTCTTTAACAATCATATAGTTTTGATAAACTTATTACAAGTATTTTTGATGATTTGCTGATATAAAAAATGAATTTGTTACCCCCATGGGAATCATTGTATTTAATTTGAGCAGGAGTTAGTAGATTTTATGTACACTTTCCATAACTTTTTTGTATTAATAAACTCATAAAAAAGTTTCTATGGTTACCATCCCAGACACTAAGTATCTCAGAATAGTTTTCTATTCGAAGCAACTTGCATATTTGAAAATGTAAATGATCATTATTTTCCCAATAGCACTTTAATAATGCGCTATAAAATGCTTTTTTTCAATGAACACTAAGTGGCGAATATCAAAACGAGATTGTAATGAAATTGCTTCAGCGAAAAAAATTGATTTATTTTAAACCTAGTAAATATAATCCATTGATTAAAGAATAAATACTACTTATTATATGCCTAATCAATAAAGCATGGAATTAAGGGAAGAATTATGTCAAGAAAACGCATTGCTATCATACGTGCCCCCTTTACCTATAGATATAATTGCTTAGACGTTAGAGAAGACGCCATAGTAAGCTATTTATATGGATATTTGGAACAAATAGGCTTAAAAAATATTTTTATTTTTGACTATCATTTAGACAGAGAATTAACTTTTGAAAAAGTGTGTACCATCTGTGCAGATGCTTATGTTATAGTTGTAAGAGAAACTGGCGACAATATTCATTACGTATTGCGCTTAGCTAATGCTTTAGCATACTCTACAAGTTCTGAAATTATTCTTTATGGACAAACTACAAGGTTACATAATCTAAGCTTACCTAAGAAAATTAAGATATGTCGACATAATGAACAAGAGTTAGCAACCCTCTTAGGACTTGATATTTCGAAAGCCTTAGTATTTGCTCAAGGTCTAAAAATTAAACCATATATCAATACGCTACCACTCGCGGTCTGGCAAAAAAATAGAATTAAAGGATCTATTGAAACAACACGGGGCTGCGTATATAAATGTAAATTTTGTTTTATTAATGTAGGCAACAATTATGGTTTTAAGTGGAAAGTAAGGCCAACGAATGACATTATTATTGATCTACAAACATATATTACATTAGGAATAAGAAATTTTGTTTTTAATGATTCTGAGTTTCTGGGGGGTAGTAATAAAGATTTTTTATTGAAAAGAGAATTATTAAACCGAATTATAACAGATTTACCACCGATAAAGTATAAAATTTATTGTCGAGCAGATACACTTGAAAAATTCAACGATTATCAAACTCTAAAAAAATCTGGCTTAGTAAGTGTTTTTATTGGGGTTGAATCTTTATATCAATCCGATTTAGATGCTCTTAATAAGGATTTAAATGTTAACACAACAATTAATGCTATTCGCAATCTAAGGAAGCATAAAATATACTCCGACTTAAGTTTTATTTTTTTTAACCATAATACAAATACGCAAAGCATTAGGGATAACTTAGATAAAATCGAAATGCTGTTAAATGAAAGTGCCGGAAGATATATGGGAATGCCCTACTTCTCTTTTAGTTTTGAAAGTGGATGGAGTGAAAGTGAATATATGAATAATTGGATTTCAAAAAAAACTTATTTAAAGTATGATGTTTTGATGAAAACTCCTGCAGCTAAGGGCGCTTGTTTTGATACAAATTTAGAACCATTGATGGAAGTGTATCGATTACTTGCTTATGAATGGAGTAAGAAAGTTATATTTCTTAATCAAGTCCGTAGCAATTGTGATAAAGATAGTCAGATTTTAATCGAAGTTTGGTTCCAAAAGTTAGCAATGTTCTGTGTTAAAACAATGAAATATTTTTTAGATGAATTTGTACAAGGCCATTTGCAACTAACAAATTTACCATCGAGCAAATTAAGATTATATGAAAAAATTCAAGATTATTATTTGATATTGCCAGAAAAAATGAGACAATTGGAAACTTTCGACGTACATGCGAATAAAATTGATTATCAAGATACTTCTGGTTTAGTTGAAAATGATGAATATTGGACTCAACAAATTCCATGGAGAAATGCCTTTGATTTTCATTCGCAAGAAGAATTAAATAAAATACTTGAAAATTAAAGTATAAAACCGGATAATCTAAAATGCTTAATGAATTATATACATCAGATGCAAGTTTATATGAAATTATTGCCGGTGGTAGAAATTTTTCCGCCCAAATAAGCTTTTTACTTAATCACTATTCAAAGGGATTTAAAAAGGGAAAAGTTAAAGTTTCTCGATCTTTGGAGTTGTTCGCAGGCCCAGCATGGCATACCAAAGAAATTAAAAAACATAATTTTGAAGCTTTTGCAATAGATGCATCTAATGAAATGAGAATCATAGCATGTAACGATGGATTGTTGAAAAAGAAGTACTATTACATTTCACGTCTTCCAAATATACCAAGAATAATAACAAAGCTGTCTTTTGATTTAGCATTTGCACTATGCTATTCTATTGGTTACCTTTCTCCTCTCCAATTAAGAAAAATGCTAAATCACCTATCAAAAATTATAGTACCAGGTGGTATGCTTTTCTTAGAACTTCATGACTTAAATTTATTAAGAAAAAATTTAGACGATCTTAAGATAAAAGAACGAATTATTTATTGTCAAAAAGAAAAATCCATTAAATGTGTTTGGCCAAGTGCTCCTATAGAATGGTCTAATGAAGAGTGGGTAGTACAGATGCCAATCTTAATTGAAGTAAGAGAAGGAAGGAAATTGGTAAATAAGAAGAATCTGATATCCAAAGAATATATTCATCTCCCGAGTGACTTTAAAAATATAGCAGAGGAAACTAAACTATGGGAATTCAGAGAATTAACTAATTTTAAAAATTCCTTTTTACAAAGTAAAATATGTGTTATGGAGAAATTGTAATGTTTGATTATAGTTATAAAGCTCTACCAGAAAAGGTTGTCGTTACTGTATCCTCAATCGGTATACCAGAAGATTGGCAAAAAAAAATTTTAATAAAACTTAATCAGCAAGGGGAAAAATATGGATTTTCTGTTGCTTGCGTTAAAGGCAACGAAGATTTTAATTCGCAAAAAAATGGGGAACTAAACTTGCTAATATGTAAAATAGGTACTCCATATAAAGAAGATATTGTAGAAAAGCTATCAAGCTATCTTAAACGATATCAAGTAATTAGTTTAGCATTTACGTATTCATCATTTAATGAAATGATGAAGTACAGGGAACATATTGAAATGATAAAAAGAAAATTTGATGACAAGATAAATTTTTTACGGCCAGATAGTGTTAATGAGAATAATATGTATTATGTCTCTGATGAAAAAATTTTAGACAATGCAGTATGCGATTCGGTAAGGGTTAAATATCAACCTAAAAATTTAAATAGAACGATCGTAGAATTGGGTTACAATCAGTTTATTAAGGATTTTTTTATTATGAGCTCAACCCTTTATGAAAAATGGAATTTGTATCATCGATCTTCAACTGATGGTTATTTTGCTATCAGAAGTAATAATGGATTTTTTATTACGGCAACCAAAACAAACAAGGTGAACTTAGATTTTATCAGGATATCTTTTGTACATAGTTACGATGAGAAAAATAACGTGTTAGAATTTTCAGGAGAATATCTACCTTCTTCAGATGCTGTCGAAGCGTCAATAGTTTTTAAAAATCTTCCTAATGTTTCATCTATTATACATACTCATGCCAGTGATTTGTTTACACGAAACATAAGTTTTTCTGATAGAGTTTTAGTACCAAGGTTACCTTATGGGGAACCTGATTTAGGATATGCTATTGTTAAGGCACTTAATGCAGTTAGCGATGGTTTTATTATCATGGATAATCATGGGGAAATTTTCGCAAACTATGAGTCAACTTCACACTCTTTTCTTGAGCATAAAATTTCCTTTCAATGCTTAAAGTCTTTAGGCGATAATATCTCTAAAGTTAGAATTTCTTAGTCGTTCCTGAATAATTCATTTTAAGTTATAAAACAAGTATTTTTTTGAAGTAATAGCTATCGTAACATCCTGAGAACAGGAGGGGTCAACCCACTGCTGTCCCATAAACTTTTACCACCCTAGTAACTCCAACTGATTATATACAGGCGTATCAGGCGGTTTTTCCTTCAAAAGATCCATTAAATTCTTTTTTATAAATAAATTCAGTTGGAGTAATCTCAGTATTTGCTGTAATGTCAAGTTGATCCGAGAAGACCACTGTAAAAAATACAACAATAAGCATACACAAAGCGCAATGCACACTTGAGTCATAATCGCATTTTTTGTTATTCCTAAAAATGTTTTAATCTTCAAATTTTGCTTAATCCATTTGAAAAATAATTCAATCTTCCAGCGTGCTTTATAAATATTGACCTCTCCCCCAGAATTAGTACAATGCAAAAGTAGAAAAAATCAGCTTATGCATGGGCTTGT
>Ga0155637_188_pt1 | contig 12395 bp, 11 predicted proteins | sample RifCSPhighO2_12_FD_107294 | JGI IMG/M metagenome (GOLD analysis project Ga0155637, IMG submission 107294) | candidate division TM6 bacterium RIFCSPHIGHO2_12_FULL_32_22
ATACGCACCCAAATTTTTTACAGCCAGTTTTGATAGAAGAAAAATTAGATGGCGTCGAATTCACGTGTATTCCGATTGTGGATAAACAGACAGAAAAATTAAGGGCATTCCCCCCAACAGAAATTGTCATAGAACAAAACTCAAAAATATTCGATTACGAACAAAAATATATGCCCGGCCGCGCAACAAAATATACACCAGCGCGTTTGCCGGAAGATGTAATTAAAAAAATTCAAGAAATTTGCATACGCGTAATGGATGTTCTTGAAATGACAAATATCAGCAGAATAGATGGATTTTACACAAAAGATAAACGTATTGTAATTATCGACCCAAATACGCTTTCTGGCATGGGCCCGTCTAGCTTTTTATTCAGACAGGCTGCCGAATTTGATATGAGCCATACAAGATTGATAAATCATTTAATAGAAACCGAATTAAAAAATTATAATTTAGAAAACAAAGTTGAAAATAGAGCAGAAATGAAAGACAGATTAAGAGTTGCCGTTCTTTTTGGTGGCAGATCGAATGAAAAAGAGATTTCACTAGAATCTGGAAGAAATATTTTTTATAAACTTTCGCCACAAAAATATGATGCGATACCAATTTTTGTAAATAAAGATCTAAATTTATACAAAATTAATCAAAAACTTTTAGTTCAAAATAATACACATGAAATCGAAGAGCACTTAGAGTCTTCAATGAAAATTAAATGGTCATCATTACCAAAAATTTGCGATTTTGTATTTTTAGGTCTTCATGGTGGTGAAGGCGAAGATGGAACAATTCAAGGTGCACTCGAAATGCTAGAAATTCCTTACAATGGTTCTTCTATTTTTACAAGCGCTCTCTGCATGGACAAATATAAAACAAATCAATTCTTAAAAACAAAAGGTTTTAATATTCCGGAATCAGTTTTTATCAAAAAAGAAGAATGGAATGTAAAAAAAGAAGCTCAATACATTCAGAAATTAAAAGCTAACCGCTCGAATGGTTCGACCCAGCCTTCGCTAAAGCTTCGGCGGGCAGGCTGGGCCTTTAGTCCTGAGCTAAGCCGAAGGGTCACCACGAGCGGTGGTTCGGATCCGTTCGTCCTGAGCGAAGTCGAAGGATACGAACATTCTCAAAATAGATCTATCCTAGAAAAAATTTCAACAAGTTTGAATGCGCCGTGGATTGTAAAACCGCATAATGATGGCTGCTCTGTTCTTGTAAAAAAGGCAAAGAATATAAAAGAATTAGAAACCTGCATTAATGAAATTTTAGAAAAAAAAGATTCAGCATTAGTTGAAGAATGTATTTCTGGCATGGAATTAACAGTTGGAATTATTGGAAACGAAGATCCGGTAGCATTACCACCTAGTCAAGCAATATCACAAGCAGATATTTTATCGATACAAGAAAAGTTTTTGCCTGGCCAAGGAGAAAACCAAACACCGGCACCAATAAAAGCACAAGATCTAAAATTAGTTCAAAAAACAGCTGCGGATATTTACAAAGCTGTCGGCTGCATGGGATATGCCAGAATTGACTGCTTTTTTGATGAAAAAACAAAAAAAATAACAATAATAGAAATCAATACGCTTCCAGGAATGACACCTGCCACTTGCATTTTCCATCAAGCTGCTGAAATTGGCCTTTCGCCTATGCAATTTATGGATAAAATTGTTGAGCTTGGTTTGGAAAATTGCTCAAAATACAGAGTAAAAAATATCGATAGAACAGAAAAAAAGTCACTTTAAGTTTTTAAAGTGACTTTTAAATTTCAAACTTTCTTAAAGCTTGTTTCCGCTCTTCTGTTTATAGCTTGTGCATCTTTGCCTTCAGCATTAGTTAAAAGCTCAGAAGAACCGTGACCTACCGCTTTAACTTTTTCTTGCGGAACTCCCTTTTTAACATATTCCTTAGCAACATGTTCTGCTCTTTCTTGAGAGATCATGTAGTTATAAGTCTGGTTTTTAGCAATTTTGCAAGAATGGCCTTTCACAACAACAATCGCGTCGGCATTTTCCTTTAAAATCTCTTTTGCTTGTGCAGCATTTTTATCGATCTTGGCTGATTCTTCTGGTCTAATTTTTGTTCTATCGTAATCAAATTGTACAGTTTCAGTTGCCTGTTTTTCCAGTGGAAGGCTAACCATCTCTAGCTCTTGATCTACAATAGGCTGACCCTTTTCGAATACGTTGCCATCTTCATCATCTTCTAAGAAGAATTCTTCAACATCTTCGTCTACTTTAGTTGGTTTGCCTGGTTGACATGTTTTTAGACCGCATACTGGCTTTTGTCCTTTATCTGCTGTTAATACGGGTTTTTTCTTAAAACATGCCGGTAAAAGTAGTAAAATAGGCAATATCATAAATAGTTTTTTCATAGACGTCTCCTAAAATCCAATTTTTTTCCCAATCCAATACTGAACTAATCGAGGAATTATACACAAAATAACACTTAAATAAAGAGAACTCTGGCTATTCAGAGTATTTATCGTCTATAATAATATATGTAAAAAAAATTTAATAAATAGTCCTTGACTCATTACGTTTACTCCCGGCTTCCAGCCTGGCTAAAGATTTCACCCTCGCCAGAGCTACAGTGAATACGTCAACCGACAGTAAGGACGATTGGGACAGGATAAATTTAGTATCTGGTTGTGGCAAGCAAGCGTTTTTAATGCGCAAGTCAAGTCCATGATCCGTTAAAATTTTAGGATAGAATGAAAAAAATTTTTATAAATAGCGCACCCTGGGAAACTCGTTGCGCTACAACAAAGGACGGAAAATTACAAAACATTTACTTTACGTCCACATTAAGCAAACACCTTGAGAGATCATTTTTCAAGGGAATCGTTAGCAAAGTTTTGCCCGGCATACAAACAGCATTTGTAGATATAAATCAAGAAAGAGCCGGGTTCCTCCATATTTCTGAAATAGATCGCGATCTAGCACTCTCTAGAATGAGTGACACTCTTGAAATAGAAGATGAAGACGAAATTCAAACCAAAGAAAAACCCAGACGGAGACATTCGCCGCCAAACATAAGCAAAATCTTCCATGAAGGCGAAAAGATTCTAGTTCAAGTTAGTAAAGAACCGGTTTATGAAAAAGGCGCAAAATTAACAACATGCTTTACACTTCCTGGAAGATTCGTTGTTCTAATGCCCAATATTCCAAAAATTGTAATATCTAAAAAGATAGAGGCCAGGGAAGAACGAGCCAGATTAAAAGAGATCACAAAAAAACTCTTACCGGCCGGCATGGGGGCAATTATTAGAACGTCCTCAAAGGATAGATCCGAAAAAGAACTTTCAAAAGATATATCCATGCTTGTTCACTCATGGAATTCCGTTGTAACCAAATTCAAAAAAGCAGAAGGCGCAGAACAATTACATGAAGATCTGCCCATGTACTTACAAGTTGTAAGAGATCACCTAGATGGCGACGTATCTGAAGTTATTACTGACAACAAAGACATACAGAACAAAATTTATAAATTTATTAAAGCTATCGCACCTGAATTTGTTAACAAAATTAAATATTATGATGGCCCGCCGACACTATTTGATTTTTTTGACATAGAAAACCAAATAGATGCGGCATTACAGAAAAAAGTCTATCTAAAATCTGGGGGATCTATAATCATAGAAACAACAGAATCTATGACAGTAATTGATGTAAATACTGGAAAATTTACAGGAAAAGAAAATCTAGAAGATACAGTTTTTGCTACTAATTTAGAAGCTGCTAATGAAGTCGCCAGACAATTAAGATTAAGAAATATTGGTGGCTTAATAGTTATAGATTTTATAGATATGTCAGTTGCAGCAAACAAACAAAGGCTATATAAAACGTTTGAACAAAACTTAAAAGAACAAGACAAATTTCAGTCTGTTGTACTTCAGATTTCTGAATTTGGACTCGTTCAGATGACAAGAAAAAGATCAGGGAGAACTTTACAACAACAATTGACTGAAAACTGTGCTTGTTGCCATGGACTTGGACTTATAAAATCTATAAGAACTCGTGCGTATACAATTTTGAGAAAATTTGAAGCAGAATTAGAGGCGTTAAACAAGCTAGAGCAAATTACCCTTTCTATTAACCCAAAAATCTTCGATTTTATTACTCAGGTTGAATACAACACCATCTTGAAACTTGAAAAGGAATATCACTGCAAAATCATTCTTTTGAGCAATCAAGAAATTGATGAAACAACTTATAAAGTTGAAAGTGTTCAAACATAAAAAACATGACAAAATTTTAGAAATGAATATTATGAAAAATATATTCATACAAATATAAGATCACTCGATGATTTTCAGGTTAACATGGCAGAAGAAAAAATATCAATTTTGGAACAATATCCTAACTATGAAGTAAATATAGGGATAGAAGTACACGTACAACTCATTACCAAGAGCAAAATTTTTTGTACGTGTAAAAACAAAGTAACTGAAAATCAAAATTCTCAGATCTGTCAAGTCTGTTCGGGATATCCTGGCGTCTTACCCATCTTAAACAAAGAAGTTGTAAGTAAAGCGATTTTGGTTGGATTAGCAACTAATTCTGAAATCACGCCGATCTCTGTTTTTGCAAGAAAGCACTATTTTTATCCAGATCTCCCAAAAAATTATCAGATCACACAAGATCAACTGCCAATCTGTAAAAATGGCACAGTGGAAATCAGATTAAAAGATGGAACTAAAAAAACAATTAGATTAATGCGAATTCATATGGAAGAGGATGCAGGAAAAAATATGCATTCGGCACTATCAGATGAAAGCTTTGTTGATTTAAATAGAGCAGGGACACCACTTTTAGAAATTGTTTCATTGCCAGATATTTCTAGCTCAGAAGAAGCCAGAGAATACCTAAAAACTTTACGCTTAATGGTTCAATATCTGAATGTTTGCACAGGAAACATGGAAGAAGGCGCATTCAGAGGCGATACAAATATTTCTGTAAGAAAAAAGGGGCAAAAAGAGCTCGGTACAAAATGCGAACTAAAAAATATAAACTCATTTAAATATATTTCTGACGCAATTGAATATGAAATAGAAAGACAGATTACAACCTTAGAACAAGGCGGAAAAATCAGACAAGAAACACGCTTGTGGGATGAAAAAAACAGACAGACAGTTGTGATGAGAAGCAAAGAAGAGGCAGCTGATTACCGCTACGTAGAAGATCCAGATTTACCATTAATTGAAGTTAGCAATGAGTGGAAAGAGCGAATCAAAGCGCAACTTCCTGAATTACCAAATCAGAAATTTGATAGGCTTGTTAAAGAAATAGGATTATCTGAATATGAAGCTGACATTTTAATAAACGACCTAAAATTGGCGAATTATTTTGAGCAAGCAAATAAAATTAATTCTAGCCAACAAACAATTAACTGGATCTTGCGCGATGTGATGGGTTACTTAAAAGAAAACAATGAAACCTTAATTGAATTCAAAGTAACACCAGAAAAGCTCGCCAAAATTATTGAGCTTTTGGAAAATGGAAAAATAAATAATCATGCAGCCAAAGAAATTTTTGAAGAAATCGCAAAAACTGGCAAGGTCCCAGAGGATATAGTCACAGAAAAAGGATTAGAACAAATCGGTTCTGAAAAAGAATTGGAAAAAATAATTTTGGAAATTATTAAAGAAAATCCTAAACAAGTTGCAGAATTACAATCTGGCAAAGATAGATTATTTGGATTCTTTGTAGGCCAAGCTATGCAAAAAACAAAAGGCAAAGGCAATCCGAATGTTATTCAGGACCTTTTGAAAAAATATTTAAAATAATTTGACTTTACGGCAATACTTCTGATAAAACATCATCCATGAAATTATTTGTGGTGATGTTGGTTTCTTTTTGGTTCCTTTTTACACACAATAGTGAAATAAACATATGCCGCGCATTAATGGATACTATTCAGGAAGAAAATATTTCTGAGTTCGCGAAATTAACGCAGCGGCCAATTGATGAAGGTATATTCCTTGAATTATTTCAAGAAACACCCTTAACTGCCGTCATAAATAAAGCTAATGTTATACTAACACAATTAGCATTAAGAACTGGCTTCAATTTACGCAAAAAAAATATGCATGGCGAAACGCCTCTGTTATGTGCAGTTAAAAAACGTCCCACAACCGCATACGCTTTATTAGAGCTGTTGTTTCAAGCAGGGAATCGCCAAGAGTTGTTATCAGATTTGACATCAGACAACCAAAATGCACTCAACATTTTTGATCTATATTCTGAGCCATATAGGGAAATAGACTTGGCAGAACTAGAAAAAAGTATGTCCGCAATAAAAAACAAAATTAGCAATCTAGAACAAGCAGAAAGCAATTACCATGATTTATGGGCACAGAGAATAAATCAACAGAGAGTCCTAGATGATCTATTATGTGAACCTAAACATGAATTTTCCATATTTGGAAACTCTAATTTAAAACAAGAAGGAAAAGAGGAGGAAAAGCAAGCAACAATTCAAGAACTTAGAGCTGCTATTTCTGATTTTAATACAAAAATAAGGCTTGCAGAAAGAAGGTTTAGAACATTAAATATACACCATGCAAGGGACTTAGGTGAACTGAAGAGATTACAAGATTTAGAAAGTAGCTCACAACGCATAAATCAGATTAGAGATATGCTCAGTCCAAAAATGCCACAAGAAGCCCCCCTAGATATTTAAGCTCATTTAATTGATCAATAAAACAAACACTTAATAACATGAATTTATGATTTTTATGAGAAAGTTAGCAGTTTCCAAGAACCAAAAAAAACAGTAGAATTATAAAAGGTTTAATTTAAAGGAAAAACATGTTAGCTGGTTTATTAACATTTCTCTACACATTCTGTTCAATTTTGCTAATTTTGATGGTACTAATTCAAAAGGGTAAAAGTAGTTTAGGCATAGGAAGCCTTGGTGGTGGGCAACAGCAGCTTTTTGGTGGCGCTGGAGGCCAAGATATTTTTCAGAAAATCACATGGGCTCTGGGAGCAATTTTAATATTTGGATCATTAGGATTGGCAATTTACAAATCTAAACAAGCAGGCGTTTATTTAGGATCTGCTTATAACAAAGTCCAAAAAGCTGCGCCGATAGCACCTAACGCCCCAACAGAAAAAGTTCCAGAATAATGTGGATGGATTCGACTCCCCTGAAATGAATTCAGGGTCGCTCACCATGACCGGAGTACAGTTGAATTGCATAATTAAATAAAAGGAAAGATGTGGCACTAAGGTTCTTTAATTATATTGGAAGCTCGGTAATACGTCTTTTTTCTTTAATTGGCAGCTTTACAATCTTTGTTTTAAATTCAATAAAAACACTCTTTTCGACAAAATTAAAATTCCATAAATTCATAGTTCAATCAGAACGTATCGGTGTAAATTCCTTTTTTATAACAATAATTACGGGTGGTTTTGCTGGTGCAGTTTTGGCTATACAAAGTTTTAAAGGCTTTCAAAAATTTGGTGGCGAAGAGTTCATAGGTCCAGTTGTAGCATTAAGCATGATTCGTGAATTAGGACCAGTCTTAACTGGATTGATGGTTTCTGGAAGATCTGGTTCTGCCATTGCAGCTGAATTAGGCGCAATGCGCATTAGTGAACAGATTGATGCGCTCAAAACTTTATGTATCGATACATATCAATATTTAGTTGTTCCTCGAATTTTAGCAGGAATTTTTGTATTGCCCTTTTTGTCTCTATTTTCTATGATATGTGGAATTTATGGTGGATATTTAATTTTTACACATATTTTAGGCCTAAATCCTGATACGTATACTTCCGGAATTAAAGAATTTGTAGAAATGTGGGACGTAATTGGAGGACTTATCAAAGCTGCCGTATTTGGATTCATTTTAACTGCTATAGGCGCATACAAAGGCTATAGAACTGATGGCGGAGCAATGGGAGTTGGAATCGCAACCACACAAAGCGTTGTTATCGGCTCAATCTTAATAATTATTTCAAATTATTTTCTGGCAGTTATACTATTTGGGCCAGGATAAATAGGTCTAAATATGATCGAACTTATAGATCTAAAAAAAAGTTTTGATGATAAGTGGGTGCACAAGGGAATCAGTCTTGTAATCCCAAAAGGACAAATGACTGTAATTATCGGCAGATCTGGCCAAGGTAAATCAGTTTTACTAAAAGAAATTATCGGATTAATTAAGCCATCTTCTGGCAAAGTCTTGGTTGATAATGTTGATATAACAAAATTAACTGGCAGAGCTCTACAAAACATGTTCAAAAAATTTGGCTACGTTTTTCAGTTCGCAGCACTTTTAGATTCATTAACTATCTTAGAAAATATTGCAATAACACTTCTAGAAAACAGAAAGTCTTTAAAGGAAGCTGAGCCGATAGTTAAAGAAAAATTAGCATTGGTAGATCTACCAACAAATATCACCAATAAATATCCGTCTGAACTTTCTGGCGGTATGAGAAAACGCGTAGGACTTGCAAGAACACTTATTACAAATCCAGAAATAATTTTATACGATGAACCTACAACTGGGCTGGACCCTATAACTTCCAGAATTATTCATGAACTTATGTTTAACATGCAACAAAAATTAAATATTACCTCCGTAGTTGTCTCTCACGATGTAGAAATTTTTAACTACGCAGATAACGTTGCATTGTTAGATGACGGGAAAATTAGATATTATGGACAAGCAAAAGAGGTCTGGCAATCTAATAATCCATATATTTATCAATTTGTTAGAGGATTACCAGAAGGCCCAATAAAAACTGAGGTTAAAAGTTGATTTGATAACTTTTATTTGTGATATTCTTCATTGCATTTTGAACATTTGTACTTACTGCAGATTTGGCCTGGTCTGCCAATAAACCAAACGGTAAATTTGGTTTTATATACTGGTTATATAAAGCTGTAGCCTGAGTCCAGTAACCCCCGATTATCTCTTCGTTTAGAGGTTCAGTAGTTTCGATATCAACTGTGCTGGAACCAACTTTTACAACTTGATTTGCAAAATCTAAACCAACATCAAATTTAATTGTAGCTAAAAATTTGGAGGTTATCTTGAATACGCCACCTATACCCCATCCCCCTGGAGCCTGCAAAGCTGCTGGTCTACTTCCACCAGGAAACTGCAATGTAGAAAAATATAATAAAAGGCCAATAGGCAGCTTTATCGAAACTTGCGGTGACAAACATCCGCCAGGAAAACTAATACCAAATGTAGGATTTTCTAATGTAACTGTTATTGGAGTTCTGGTGCTAACACAACCAGATGACCAACAACCCCAATCTGTTCCTCGATTATAATTATCAACCTCTCCTAATCCCCAATAAATATCTATTGCGTTAAGATAATTATCCTGAAATATCCAGCCACTTTTATTGCCATCTGGAAACACCTTTGTATTTGTAGAAGGTGTTTTGCCAAGCGCACTATAAACTGTATCCGCACTAATATTTATACGTTGTGGGACTTGACCTTGAAATTTGGGAAAAATTGTGGAATAAAACAAATTTTTAATCGCTATCTGACACACATTGGTATGAGGTACGCTTATGTTGATAGTGTCATTGTTGTTGGATACATTCCAACAATATTTAAAAATATCACTACTCTGATTTTGCATGCACCCCAAACAGCCATTTTGTGTAAATTGGGCAGCACATTCTAAACCCGAAATGCCACTGCAAGACGCTAAATCATGTATACAGCCTTCGACCCAACTACAATTAGGACTTAGATTGGGACAATAATATTGCTGTACAGCTTGACCGCCTTCAGTTGAATCACCCTTGCACCAATTAATAGCGTTTTGAAGCTCAATTCTGGCAGTCACAAGATCATTACCTTTGAAATAATCGAAGGATTTTTCTAAACTGTTAACCGCATAATCGCTTCCACTGATTGACAGCAGAGCGCTGCAATCAGCAACTGCGTCTGCAAAACTAAGTACTATAATGCAAACTAGAATTTTCTTCAAGTATCCCCCATCTTCACTTTTTTAAATATCAAATTCCAGTACAGTTATCCACCTCACCTTTAATGTTTGCCTGACATTTTATATTCGCTAGCAAACTGTTGATAGATGATTGCAATTGGCTTCTCAGCCATTGTTTTATGCTTTCTTGATCCAATGAAATGGACACCCCTGAATTATTAATTACTGCGCCATCAATCTGACTAATATCGGCATTGAAATTTTGGACGGTAATCGGTTGTGGCTGAAAATTTTGATTCAATATTGGCGAGACACTAAAACTTAATTGGCTGATCGTAAACTCTAATTGAACGTCACCCCAAACACCAAGATTTATTGTTATTGTAATTTGTTTAAGAAATTCAAAGTTAAATGTTGGCTCCAAACAATTCATTTGCGGATATAAAACCTCCTGGAACTGAATATTATCGCTATCAAAGCCCGAAGATTGTATATCTTGAACTATGGGAAGCGGTAGACCCAAATCCGATGTTATAAAATCCTTATAATGTCCCACTGCAGAATTTATAACATTTTGAATTCCAGATTTGGCCCCTAAAATTGATTTAGAGGCCAAACTTCCAACTTCCGGTGCTATTTTTTTACCAAGCCTGTCTGCGATTATTTCAAAAACACCGCAACCTGCTTGGATAAGAGTATTTACTGTCAAAATTAACGTTATAACTCTTTTCACGTAAACAGCTAACTTAAAAAACTAGTAACAACGTAAATAAATTTTGTTTTAAGGCATTTATAATTGCTACACCATTTACAAAACTATTAACAACGCTGCTTACAACTTGAGCTTCTTTAGCAGCCATTGTTTGGAGCTTACTTAAGTTGTCAGTATTTAAAAGATTTGCAGGTATTTTGTTGTACAATGTAGATACAAGATTTTTAAGATCATCTATATTTGCACCCGAAGTTAAAGCATTAGATAAATAAGTTTTTATGTTATTTAAATCAACCTTTAATTGCTGTTGATTTTGTAATACGTAATTGTAAACCTTACTTAGGTCGGCTTTTAGCGCAGACGATTGATTAATGAAATCCTGTATTTCGAGTCTATTGTTAGCAAAAACTTGAATACCAGGTTGTACATTTGTAGTGATAAAATTTTTAACATAACCTACTAAATTGTCACTACCAGTTCCAGTTACATTTCCATTGCTTATGTAGCCCAATACTCTATCTTCCACATCACTAAGTGAATTCAATGCCGTTACCGTAATAGGCAATTTACCTACTACCGGCACGAACGATTTAGCAGCATTCAAACCTGATGAAAAAATTAACACGGATAAAATAGCCTTAGAATTTAACTTCATAGTTTCCTCCATTTTTATTAAATTCTTTAATCAATTCTAATACTAAAGCATTCAAACCTTCAAATGCAATAGTTATTGTTCTCTATTCACTCCTTCCAAGCATTCTTGAATAATTGCCTCAATTGAACCCGCTGGAACCCTTCCACCTTCATGGCTTGGACCTGCCCCCAATTCAGACAACCTCCTGTCTATCGCAATAACAAGCTGTTGTTTTTGTGTAAGTTCTGATTTTTGATCCGCCAAAAATCTTAACAGCCCTTCCCGATTTCCTTCTTGAGCAAGCACTTCTTCGGTTAATTCTATTGGATCTGTTCCTAGAGAAAACAACAAACCCTGTTTTGTATTAAGATATTCAGACAATTCAGTCACATTCACATGGGGATCCTGCAATTTTTGAATTATTGCATTTAAAGTATTTACACTTTCAAAGTTTATTCCGGCAAAAACATCCCTATAAGCTTCCAAAAAATTTCTATTGGTTATTCTTGGAATGGCGCTCAATGTGGCAGAATCCGTCATTGCAGCACTCAGCTCACTCAAACTGGCCCGCATACTATTAACATCTTCACTTGTAATTATCGCGTTTACCATTTCTTGAAACCAATTTCTAGAACTGCTACTTGAAGCTTCTGAAGCACAATTTTTTAAACAAAAGGGATTTAAGGCTATAAGAAAAATTAGACTTTTTTTCATTTTATTCTCCATTTATTTAAAACTACCAATAACCAGATTAAAAAATCAATATTTTGATCAAAAATAAATTGTCTGATACTATTTCAGATAAAAAGTAAAATTATGATTTCACGCGTAAAAGGCACTCAAGATTTTCTAAATTTAAAACTCTACAACTTTGTCATAGATTTGATCAAAAATCATTTAGAAAACTACAATTTTAAAGAAATACAGACCCCAATTTTAGAACATATCGAACTCTTTCAAAGATCGGTGGGCGAACATACCGATATCGTAAACAAAGAAATGTTCACTTTCACAACAAAAGGTGAAGAAATCTTATGTTTGCGCCCAGAAAATACCGCTAGCATCGTTAGGGCATTTTTAAATTCCCAGACTTCGCCAAAAACTACGTTGGGCAATCAAACTCAAA
>Ga0155637_104_pt1 | contig 12009 bp, 8 predicted proteins | sample RifCSPhighO2_12_FD_107294 | JGI IMG/M metagenome (GOLD analysis project Ga0155637, IMG submission 107294) | candidate division TM6 bacterium RIFCSPHIGHO2_12_FULL_32_22
CGATAATCCATGCCTAAACAAATAAGCAGTAAGTCTAATATGATTGCGTTTCGAGTAAATACAAAATTCATATTTTCAGCATTGTTATTTTTAAGCATCTCATCTATAAATGCGATGGAGGAAATACAAGCACGAAATAGATGCTGTAGTTCTGAAACTAAAATGGAAATGTTAAAAACTGGTGAAGCCTGTTGCCTTTGTATGGCATGGGGCATATTCGCTTGGGGAAGTTATGAGGGTTATAAAATAAGTAGCAATTATCCGATGTATGATGAAACAGACGGCACTTTAGCACCGATGCCGCACGTATTTGCAGGCTCAGTTGCTGTCGGCGCAGCACAAGCATCTATCACGTGCTACGCAGCTGCCATACGATTAAGACAACGCAGAAAAGAAATCGAACAAATACAGCTCATTAAAAAGGGGGATCTTCCTAAATCGCTCGAATCCTTCGACGAGCTCAGGACGAGCGCTCGTGGTGCTGCCAAATCCATTCGAGTGCGAAGTCGGAGTAAACCTCAGAAGAAGCCTAACGAAGATCATAAACATAATGATTGACAACAAAACTATTTTTCTTGATTTCGAAATTTAAGTCCGTAATCTTTTAGTTTTTCTTCTTCAATTTTAGAAGGTGCTTGCATCAGAGGATCGTACCCTCGCTGTGTCTTAGGAAATGCTATTACATCACGAATAGATTCGGATTTTGTTAACAACATAGCCAACCTATCCAATCCTAACGCAATACCACCATGGGGTGGAAATCCAAGCTCCTGAGCTTCTAATAGAAAGCCAAACATGCTATTTGCGGTCTCTTTGTTAACTCCCAACAACTCAAAAATTTTTGTCTGCTTTTCTCTGTCATGAATACGAATTGAACCGCCACCTAATTCCATGCCATTGCAAACAATATCATAAGACCTTGCTTTCATATTATCGATTGTTTCTTCTTGCCATCCTTCTTGTGGAGAAGTAAATGGATGCTGTACGGCAGACCAACGCTTTATTTCTGCATTGTACTCAAACATAGGAAAATCGGTTACCCATAAAAAATTGAATTCATCTTTTGGAATTAAATTCAAACTTTCAGCCACTCCCAACCGTAATCGCCCCAATAACGGCCACGCTTCTTTGTAAGGCCCAGCAATTAAAAATAGAGTATCTTCCTTTTTAAATTCTGGAATAACTTTTTGGATCTGCTCTGCGAAATCTTGTGGTAAAAATTTAGAAACAGGAGATTCAGGTTCTCCATTTTCATTAAATTTAATCCACAGTAAGCCTTTAGCGCCAAAATTAAGCGCATTACTTACCCACGATTCTAATTCTGAACGACTAAATTTATGCCCCGCAACATGAATTGCGCCAATCTTTCCATCAGCTTCAATTACAGATTTCAAAAATTTTAATTCTGTGTTCTTAAATAATAAAGTTAAATCTTTGATTTTTAAGTCGAATCTTAAATCTGGTTTATCCGAACCATAATCTCTGAGCGCCCGATCATAAGCCATTCTTGCAATTGGCAACTTAAGATCAATGCCAAATGTCATCAAAACCTTTTTTAACATTCTCTCAATTAAATCTTGAATGTCTTTTTCTTCAATAAAAGACATTTCGATATCCAATTGTGTAAATTCTGGCTGCCTATCGGCTCTTAAATCCTCGTCTCTAAAACAACGCGCAATCTGAAAATATTTTTCAATTCCAGACGCCATTAAAAGCTGTTTATAAATTTGTGGTGATTGAGGCAATGCATAAACACAATGTTGATGTAATCTAGAAGGCACCAAAAACTCCCTTGCGCCCTCCATTGTATTTCTTGTCAGAAGCGGAGTTTCAACCTCATAAAAACTTTCTTCGTTCAAAAATTGCCGAATTTGAAATAACAATTTGTGCCTTAATGCTAACTTCTCTTTTATTTCAGGTCTTCTAATATCTAAATATCTATATTTTAATCTAAGCTCTTCTTCAACATTTTTTGCTTCTTCTAAGCTAAATGGTAATGCTTTAGATTTATTTAATATTTTTAAACTTTCGATCTTAACTTCAACTTTTCCCGACGAAAGATTTGGATTAATTGTTTCTGCTGATCTCGATACAACTTCACCTTCAACTTCTATCACATATTCAGATCTTATTGTATGCGCCAATTCATGATTTGCTTTTGAAACATCAGGATTAAAAACCAATTGAACAAGGCCACTTCTATCTCTTAGATCAATAAATATAAGATTTCCATGATCTCTTCTTTTATTCACCCAACCAGAAAGTTTAACCTTTTGGCCCAATAATTTTTCATTAACCAAACTGCAAGAAATTCTTTGCATAATTCTCCAGTAAAAATGCACAATTAAAAATTATAGATTAAACCGATGTTAAATAAAAATGCTGGATTAGTTGCAAGCACAGGAGATGAATTAAATCCAAAAGTTTCTCCACACACAGGATTTTGTAACGCACTCAATTGATCTTTGGTAAATGGCTTACCTTTCACATCAAAATAATGCGATCCTGGCAAGAAGAAACCGGTTACAAGAAATAATCTTAAATTTGTATACAACTCAGATTCCACAAATACGTTAAATTCTACGCCCAAATACTTATCTGCCGGCTCTTCAAGGCTATCTAATTCATTAATATCATACTTTTTGGTTGCATGAGTTTGCCAGCCAAATAGTACGTTTGGCCTAATACGTGTATTTTTGCACCAATAAGTATTTGCATCTATATCAGCACCAAAACCTAAAAGTAATAGATTAGTAAATCCAGAGTCCACAGAAGCTAATCTTCCCTTTGAAGCTCTTGCAGGTGAAACGTCCAATGGTCTAGAAATTCTTCCGGTGCCTAAAAAGAATAATGACAAGACTCTTTTACCAGAATAAATACTCTGAAATGGTATAAAGCCAGTATAATTATCACTTACACTTTCTGTTGAATCATTAATGGGATTTTTGTTTGGATTATCATCTCCAGAAGCTATTTGAAGAGCAGACGATAGCTTTACTCTTTTACTCCAAATTATCGAACCGTCAGCAACAAACATAGCACCATTTAATGTATGAATTCTTTCCGCCCTAAATCTATCGGTTGCATCATACAACCCAGAACTATCAATCTCTTTTCCATTAAAAGCAGTACCTTGCGGAGATGCATCAACAATAACTTTATTAGCGTCCGATACTAATGCATTTTCTGTACCAGAATCGTCTGGTGGTCCATCAAGAACTTTTGTATATTGGACCACTTGCGTGCCATTTCTATTTGCTTCTTCCATTTTGTTTCTGTCCCAAGGAAATACTGTCTGATGACCAAAGTTTGCTGCCATTTCTAAGCCCCATTCAAATTGCTCGCCTTCATAATCGAATGCAGCACCAAGCGTTGCTAATTTTGTTAAGGCGTCAGATTCGAATTCTACCTTTTGTTCCGGGTCATAGTTTAAAAACGCATAAGGCTCTATTCTTAATACACCCGGACAACCAACAATATTTGGGATAATACCAATAAATCGTGTCGCAAAAACAAAATTGACATGACCAAATCCACGCCACGGCGCATCAGCACGGCCAATTTCATTTGCATAAATCTTTTCATTTACCTCTCTGTAAGTTCCTGAATAGTTTCTCAAGATAGAAAAATAAACATCATATTCCAATCTATCTGGCACAATGTCACCATAAAACAACATGCCCGGAGCAAATTGATCAATCACGTTATTAGAATAGAAACCCAAAATACCGGGTGCTATAGCAAATGCATCACCCAATGCAATGCCCCGTCCCAAAACAAATGGGAAAACACCAATTTTAAAGTAATGTTTTCCTGGAGTCTTTAAACAAAAAATATCATTTAATGTCGCCTCAAACCAACCTTCTCTAATCCAGAAAAGTAACTTTCCTATATAGTGTCTATGCACGCCCTCTTCAATATCCAAAATTTTTACAAAAGACTCAGAAGTTGAACCTAAAGTTTCTGGCTCGCCAACTCTAAATACGTTTCTTATAACCAACCTAGATCTTAAAACATCAGCTTGCTTTACAAAGAATTTAAGATCTGTTGTATTCTTAAAATACAAAATCTGGTCATATTGACTCTTGCTAAGCAACGTCAAACTTCTTCCATAAAACGTCTCAGCTCTATTGTAGAGACCAATTTCTAACCTTCCAAGACCCCCAGACCACATAATCGTTGGGCTCTTATCTGGAAAGATTCTTTCACACAGATAATCCCTAGAGATGTTATCCAAAATACTTTGTGTATTAATATTAGAATTGAAATCAACTTTACACTGAGGAAAACCCTCATCAACCACACCAGCAATTAATGAAGTATCAGCAAAAATAGCGCTCAAAAGCACTAAAGATATTTTTTTAAACATTTACTCATGCCATTAAATAAAGAAGTGTTAAAAAAATTTGGCAACTATAAATAAGGATTGCTAAAATAAAGATAGGGCAAACCAGCATAGATGCGCAAAAAACACTGCTAAAAATTTGATTGTTTTACTAAGATTCATAGTAATATTAATCTACTATTTGTCAACTAAATAAGGTACAAAATTATGAGTAAACAAACAACTCTCGGGGCACACGTATCAATATCTGGTGGCATACAAAATGCCGTTTTAAGAGCGGCAGATCTAAATATTAACTGTTTTCAGATATTTGTTAAAAACAATAGGCAGTGGCATATAAAATTTCCAACGCCAACAGAAATAGGTGAATTTAAAAAAAATATAAAAGAATTTAGCATCAAATCTGTAGTTGCTCATGCTACATATCTGATTAACTTATGTTCCCTCGACGCGCAAGTTAGAGAAAAATCATACACAACACTAAAAAACGAACTAGAAATTTGCGATACGCTAAACATCCCGTATCTAGTTTTGCATCCAGGCTCAGGACCAAATAAAGAAGAATGCACAAAAATGATTTCCCAGGCTCTTAACAAGATTTATACAGATAACAAAATAAATACAAAAGTACTCCTTGAAACAATGGCTGGACAAGGCGAAAGCATTGGACATACATTTGAAAATTTGCATAAAATTTATGACAAAATAAAAAACAAAAATTCTGTTGGATTCTGCTTTGACACATGCCATGTATTTTCTGCGGGTTATGATATAAAAACAGATAAAGGCTTTGAATCAATTTTAAAAGAATTCGATAATTTTTTAGGACTAGAAAATCTAAAAGTATTTCACATAAATGATTCAAAAAAGGAATGCGGCTCAAAAGTAGATAGGCACGAACATATAGGCTTGGGAAAAATAGGCATAGGACTATTTGAATATATTATGAATGATGAGAGATTTATTGATATTCCAAAAATAATAGAAACGCCAAAAAATGCAGTTGAAGATGATATAAGAAATTTACAAATCTTGAAGAAACTGCACAAAAAAATTTAAAAGGGGCGTAGTTAAACCCCTTTTAAATGTAGCAGTGAACTAACCCGTCTAACAGAATTTATTAAGACAAAGTTTATCGTTCAATAAGAGTATTTAAATTTTAGCAATGAAAAAATAAAAACAACAATTGTTTTTAGGTGCAACATTATGCAACGTCTTTATTTGTGCATATTGATATAGTTCAGCAATTAATCAGTTATATTTATGTGTCTTAAAACCAAATGCAACATGTTTTTTTGCATCGATTACAATCAACCAAAAGAACAGAAAGGCTATCCCACACATAACCAATGTAAGAAAATTGATATAATTAAATACGAACAATAATCCCAGAAGGCCCCAGATAATGGAACAAGTAAAAGAAAAGATTAAGATTTTATTTTTGGTCCAGCCATTCAAAATCAAATATGTAGAAAAATGATCTTTGCTTCCTTTGAATGGAGATATCCCTTTATACAATCTAATCAAAATCAGTGAAGCAAGTTCCAATAGTGGAATCGCTGTGATAAAAATTGGAGAAAAAAATCCCAAAAAATTCGATTCACTCCAACTAAAAAAGAATGGTACGGCAGCTAAAAAGCCCCCGATAAATAATGATCCAGAATCGCCTAAATATATCTTCGCTTGTGGTTTATTGAATAAGAAAAATCCGATTAATGCCCCAACAAACGCTGCCAACAAAATGGTAACGTTTGTTTGATTGACGATAATAGCAAGCAACAAAAATATAAGCGCGTTTGAAATGGCTAATGACGATGCCAAGCCATCCATAACGTCGACCAAATTATAAGCGTTGATAACAGTTAAAAACCAAAAAATCGAAATAAATATATTGAAGAAATTACCAAAAAAATTTTCCTTTAAGAAAAACCCAGCCTTCAAAAAACATAGACTACCCAAAAGTTGCCCGACAATTTTTGCAATAGGCGAAAGCTCAATAATGTCATCGATTAAGCCTACAATTAAAAGAATGGAAATACCCAGAACAAACAAAAACATTTCGTTATAAAATGGTAACCAAAAAGATAGGGCCACAAGAAAGCCCAGGTAAACACACAATCCTCCTAAATATGGAACAGGAGTAGCTTGTGTTTTTAAACTAGAATTTGGAAAATCAACAATATTTAATTTACAAGCGACTTTAATTAAACGGGGAATGAAATAAATAGAAACACAAAATGATGTTGATAATGGAAGAAATACATCGAAGAAAAGTACATTATAGTTTAGAAGTTTCAACAAAACAGACAATTTTATCACCCTCTTGCCAATTGTCATAACCTTCTACTAACATCGCGCCTTCAAAGCCTACGCCAATTTCTTTCATGGCCTTCTTATCTTTTTGAAGACTCCTGATATTACCCTTACCAATTTTATATCCATCTCTCCAAATTTCAACTTCACCATTTCTGAAAATTTTGCCTTGCCTTACTTGAAAACCGGCAATAATACCCAAACTTTTAATGGCAAAAACCTTTTTAACTTCAGCTTCTCCTGTCTTTTCTCTAGAAATTTCCGGCACTTCGCTATCTTTAATCACTTTTTGCAAATACTCTAATAATTTATAAATAATTCCAAAAGTATTTATTGTAATAGATTTTTGTTGCGCTTCCATTGATGCTTTATTTTCTGCTTTAATATTAAAACCGATAATCGCAGAATTTGTAGCCTCCGCCATCAAAACATCACTCTCATTTATATTACCCGCCGCAGAAAAAATCACATTTATATTCTTGGAATCAGGCAGTTTAGAAATGGAATGTAAAATAGCTTCCCTAGATGATTCTGTGTCTGTTTTTAAAACTATATTTAAAATACTTTCTTGCGAAGATTTTAGATAAATAGATTCTTCAGTTTTTGTTTTACTTAATTTTGATTTTTTATATTCTTCAAATGTTACAACTTTTAAATATTCGCCAACTTTTGGCAGCGAATCAAATCCAGAAATTTTTACTGGGATAGCAGGCGTAGCCGTCGTTAATTTATTTCCATCAGAACCTACAATAGAAACTACTCTACCGCCAGTATCACCAACAACAAAATAATCTCCCGTCAAAAGCGTTCCATGCCTTGCTAAAAATGTAGCTGTTGGCCCTAAGCCCTTTTGCATATGCGAATCTAAAATAAACCCTTCAGCTTTTGAAGTAGGATCAGCTTTCAACTCTAGCATTTCAGATTGAAGAGCTAGCATTTCAAGAAGTTTATCAACACCTTGACCAGTCTTTGCAGAAATTTGGACTAAAACAATTTGACCGCCCCAATCTTCAATCAATAAACCATGTTGTGATAACTGTTGTTTAATAGCATCTACTCTTGCGTGATCAACTTTATCTATCTTGTTTACTGCAACAACAATTGTTAATCCTGCATCCTGTGCTTGTTTAATAGATTCAACAGTTTGAGGCATAACTCCATCATCAGCTGCAACAATTAATACAGCAATATCAGCTACACTCATTCCACGCTTTCTCATCATAGAAAAAGCTTCGTGTCCTGGCGTATCTAGAAACACAAGACTGCCATGAGCAGTATCTACTCTATAAGCACCAAGATGCTGAGTTATTCCGCCCTTTTCTTTAGCTGCTACGCGTGATTTTCTTATGTAATCAAGAAGGGTAGTTTTGCCATGATCAACATGACCAACAATAACAATTACTGGAGGCCTAACAGAAAGATTTTCAAAAACGCGCTGTTTCTGATCAGAAATGTTACTTACTTCTGAAATTTTTTCTTCAAGCGTAAACTCAAACTCATTAGAAAGGATTCTCAAAATATCTTTGTGAAGAACTTGGTTTTTATTAAACGCATGACCTTTTTTTAGAAGAAACAAGATTAGGTGCCCAGAGGGAATTTTAATTTGCTCAGACAGATCACCCAATTTAATAGGCCTTAAATCCACGCTTATGCCCTTGGCACTATATGTTTTGGTAAATTTATCCAAAACCATCGCGACAAGACCTTCGCCTAATTGCTCAGATGGATTATGTATCGAAACTCCTAAGCCAGCCAAAAAATCTATTATGTTTTGAATAGAACAGCCACACTTTTTTGCCAACTCATTAATTTGCATTAAACACTACCAATTCTAAATTATATTAATTTCTTCTGTGGAACTTGTCTTTTGGTTTTCCATTAACTCTATGTCCAAACCAACCAATCTGGACGCCAATGATATGTTTTGACCCATCTTTCCGATTGCCAAAGATCGCTGATCATCGTCAAGCCAAACTTTTGCCCTGCCATTTTCAACTTCAACTTTTCTAATCTCAGCAGGCTTTAACGCGCTTTTTACCAACTCTTCTTGTGCCGCATTACTCGAAATAACATCTATCTTCTCTCCATCAATTTCTTTTAAAATAGGCTTTATTCTTGATCCACCAACGCCTATGCAGGTACCAACAGGATCTATATTCGGATCGCTAGATGCAACCATAACTTTGGATTTATAACCAGGAGAACGAACCACTTTTCTTATTTCTACAACTTTTTCAAAAACTTCGGGAATTTCTAATTCGAATAATTTCTTCAAAAATTCGGATGAAGCTCTATCTAAAATGAGTTGGTTTTCATTTCTAGGCTCAGCTAAAACTTCCTTCAAGAGCGCCTTAATCGAATAACCTGGATTTAATTTTTCACCCAAAATTGACAGCGACTTAGGTAAAAACGCTAGGTGATCTTGTAATTTTATCGACGCGCCAGCTCTCTCAATCTTGTGAACGGTGCCATGAACAATTGTGCCTTCTTTATCTCTAAATGCGTTATAAATAGCAGAAGCTTCTATATTTTTTATTTTACTTGCAATAACTTGCTTTGCCTTCAAGATCTCTATTCGGCCTATTTGTTCTTCAAATGGAACCCATATGTCATCTCCAACTTCAGCCTTAGGATCTATATTTTTGGCTTTTCTTAAACTAATTTCCAACACATCATCTTCTGGCGTAGTAACAACTTTTTTATTAGCAAGAATAGTTACGTCGCCAGATTTTTGATCATAGTCGGCCTTTAAAACAGCTTCGGGATATTTTTTGTGAAATGCAGCAAGTATACCATCACATACGATGGAACCTAAAACGGATCGCTCCAGGCCCTTTTCTTCAACTAGCTCATTTATAACTTCGACTAAGTTCACGGTACCCTTAAAAAAATAATTAGAGAAAATCTTAGACAGGTTTTGATTATAGCAGATTAATCAAAAAATAAAAGATCTTAAACGCAACTCTATTTTTTGGAATCTGTTATTTTTATTGTTCTTAAATAATATAATATTTTTATAATTAGTAGTAATAGGTATGTGGATAACTCGATGTTGGCAACAAAAAGCATGCTTAAACAGATGGCGAAATGCCATTTTGGGGTGGTGGATAACTATGTGGATAACTATGTGGATAACTATGTGGATAACTTTTTACCCCCAAAATACATGCTTCAGCTGCTTGTTTTTGGGAATTTCATTTTGGATAATGCGATCAGATGCTGCTTTTGAAAAAGTTATCCACATCTTGTCCACCACTTATCCACATAGTTATCCACCACTTTTTGGGTAGTTATCCACATATCAGTGTGTAAAGTTTTTCGGTTCTATGGGTTGTATTATTTTGTATTAGAAATTAATTCTTGGAGTTTTTCTAGGTCGCTTACAAATTCGTGTAGTTTGTTTTTATTTCTGAGGATGTATGCCGGATGAAAGGTTGGTAAAATTATCAAGTTTTCTTTTTTGACTATTTTGCCATGTTGTTGTGTGATCTTAAATTCTGCATTATTCATAAAATAATTAAATGCGCATGAACCTAGCGTGCATATAATTTTTGGTTGTATAATTTTGATTTGTTTAAATAAAAAAAGGCCCATACATGTGGATGCTTCATTTGGGGCTGGCATCCGGTTTTCTGGCGGTCTGCATTTGACGATGTTTGTGATATAAGCGTTGTCTCTTTCTATTCCTACAGCTTCCAAGCATTTTGTTAGTAATTGTCCCGATCTTCCAACAAATGGTTTTCCTTGAATATCTTCATCTCTGCCTGGTGCTTCGCCAATAAAAAGTACTTTTGCATCTGGATTTCCTGATCCAAAAACAACTTTGCCTTTTCTCGTTGTGCCAAGAGGACACATCTGACAGTTTTCGAAGGGCTTGTATAATTGATTTAATAGTTGTTGTTTAAATTCTTTTTTGTTCACGCGTTAATTTGTTTTTTGTTTTAAATTATATAAGCGCTTACAAAATTAATCCAATTATTATTCGCTGCAAAATTAATCTTGTTGTATGAGTGATGAATTCCCTTATTTTTTTCTGGAAGATAAATCGAAAGTCCTTTAGCAAAAGAAACATTTCTGCCCGTTGAATTTGCTATAACGACTTTTTCTATTGAATTCATGCAGCTGTTTGCATATTTAATGACATTATTTTTTGTATTTTGTCCATCTTGTATTTGGCATTTATCTATATTTTTTGCCATGGCATCGCAGAAACTATATAAATCTATGTAGTTGGGTTCATCAAATCCAATTCTTTCTTTTGATTTTTTTATTAAATTTCTTACCGAATTTCCTGATTGTTGATTTATTGCTGCAATTAAGCTTAGGGACAATTGATTTATATTTTCTTCTAGTTCTTGAAACTCATCTAAGTTTATAGCCGATAGGGTATAATCAGAGTTAATTGATTCATACGCTTCTTTGTAGGCTTGAACTATGTGTTTGGCAAATCCATTTAAGTTTCTACTATTATAGAACTGTAATATTTTGTCGTATCTCCATCCGGCGCCCAATTCAACTTCTTGTGAAGCAACTAAAATGTGGCAGTATTTTTTGCATAAATCTGCGATTTCTACCATGGACATTAAACAAGCGTCCATTCCGATTATTGAAAACTTGTTACCACCGAGAATATTTTGAGTGATTTCGTTTAGTGCTTTTTCTAATTTTTGATTTGTTAGATACGTATTAAAATGGTCGTCGAAGCAGATGCCTTTTGTTTCTTGTTTTTCAATTAAATCTAGAAATCCAATGCTTCTATCTACTTCAACCATTAGATTTGAAGGGTTAAACTGAAAATATTCATCTACATTTTTTGTTCTTCTGAGGGGATCTAATATTCCAGTTCCATGATTCCATAAAATTAACATATAATCTTTTGCGGGAAAATTAGTTATGCTAAACTTACAGAATTCAATTAATGTTTCTGCGCTTCCGCTATCGTATTTTTCATTGCTATTTTTGTTTAATTCATAAGCCTTACCAGTGCTAATTAAATAACGTTGTGTTTTTTTGTGGCGACCTGGCTCATTTAACTGAACAATTATATTTATATTTTCTGGAGCAACTTGCGCTAGCTCTCTAATATTTTTCCATGCAAAGTAATGTAAATCATTATCAGCAGCAATATACACCATTATTGTTGCTTCTTTCGCTTCTCTTTTTCGTTCTTCAAGTTTTTTTAATATGTTTTGTAATATTGATGTTACATTTTTTGAATCGAGATTTTTATTTAAAATCTCGATTTTGTTTTTGTATGCATTGTTATCGGCTGTTACGCATAAATTAAAAACAGATAGAACATTAAGTAATAAGGATATTTTTTGCATATTTGGCTTCTTCCTTTTTTTAAT
>Ga0155637_192_pt1 | contig 11636 bp, 9 predicted proteins | sample RifCSPhighO2_12_FD_107294 | JGI IMG/M metagenome (GOLD analysis project Ga0155637, IMG submission 107294) | candidate division TM6 bacterium RIFCSPHIGHO2_12_FULL_32_22
ATTCTTCTTCTTGTTTTTCAAGCTCATTCTGAGTCTCTTTGAATGCCTTGTTAATTTCACTTTGCAATTTATTTATATGTTTTTTTAATTTAAATATCATTTCAACGCCAGATAGGTTTATACCTAGCTCATGAGTCAAATAGATTATCTCTTCTAATTTATTTACATCCTCTTCTGAAAACATTCTAGTATTTCCAGAAGAGCGTTCAGGTACTATTAAACCTTCTTTTTCATACAGCCTGATAGTTTGAGGGTGCACGGCAAACATCTTTGCCACTGCTGAAATAGAGAAATAGCCTTTTTGTCTTTTCATGCCATAATCCTAACTACTTAAACTACTCTTTTTTAGTATATCACGTTATATTTTTCTATAAATCAAGTTTTTTAAAATTTATAGTCATAAAGCTGATATTTAACCATTTTTGGAGATCGTAAAAATGAAAATTACTATTTTTTGGCTCTTTTTTGTCTCAATTTTGAATGGCAAAGTTATTCTAGAAAAGGCTACCTACGAATTAACTGAAGATATAAATGGTCAAAGATTTACTCAGTTTGAAAATAATTCTAATGGCTTTGTATCGAAAATTTACAAAATTAATGATAAAGCTGTAGATTATCAGGATTTTAGCAAAGCAAAATTGAAAGCCAAAAAGCATCAATGCTATTTCAAAATGCGATGATACAAAAAAGTTGAAATCTATTATGAAATTGGTTGAATAGTTCGTTTACCACACTGGGGCATCAACTGGCGTATCAATTGGAGCTTCATAATGATATTCTACTTCTCCAGGAGCACTAGTTTCCCCACCTTCAGTTGGTCTATTTGTTATGTCACCACTATTAATTCCAGTTTTAATAATACCAATGTTCGTTTTGTGAGTGTCAATTTGATCTTTAACCGAATCTACTGTGTCGAAATCTTCGTCATTCCACCAACTTTTAAACCGTCTAATTAAACGATCAAGTGGGCCTTCTTTTTGTAATTCACTTAATCGTGTAGTTTTATTTAAAAAGTTATTTAGTTCGTCTTCTAGTTGATCAGGTATGGATTTTATTTGTATTCCCGGGCCTTTTTTTGCCACTTTAGTAGGAGGGGCGCTCCCCCAAGTGATTCCCATTGTGCTTTCCATATACTTTCGCACATCTATATTAGGACCGGTGCTAAAATCTCGTTGAAATGTTTGTTCTAGCCTTGGATCATATTTAAATAATGTAGTTATATCCTTATAAGAATCCATCATCTTGGCTTTAAGGGTGTTAAATTGATCAAAAAGTTTTTTTAAGTTCGCTAAATCTTGCTGTTTGTTATTAGTGATGGCATCTAATTCAGAATTAATTTCCTGTAGTTTATCTTTTAAATCTACAAAAGTTTTATTTAATAGGTTTTCTTTCAGATTAAGTTCGTACTCAAGACCAAAATTTCTTAGCTTTTGAAAGGGCACATCTAGGGGGGGCTTGGGGAATTGTGGTTCTTGTATGCCATACGAGGATACAAAGTTATCTATGATATCCAGTCTGGCTTTTAAATCTTTCATATTTACTATATAAGAATCAAAATCCCTAAGCTGTGTTACTGCTTGAGCTTGTTGTGCCATATTTTTATTTTCTTGTGCTATAATATCAGTTAAATCCTCCTTTAAAATCTCAATACCTCTTATAGGATTTTGTCCGACGAAAAGGTTTGCAGGAAGATTCTTTTGTATTTCAGTAATAATAGCAGTTATGCTAGGAGGTTGCCCAGATTCCACTTTTGCCCATAAATCTAATAAAAAGTCGGACTGCTCTTCAGTTAATTTACCTGGGTTCCATACTATCCCCGATTTGTCAAATGTATTTATGGTTTTTCTACCTAACTGTGATTGGAATATATTAATGTAAGTTCTAACATCATCCAAAACATTATGTGTTACTGTACCAGAGGATATCTGCTCGGCAAACTCAGTAAGAATTGGTTGAAACCTTTGATCTCGAAACCTTAACTGTGTTAGTTGAGAAGCTATATTCTTGTGGGTTTCAGGCTGTGTATAAAGTGATTGTACAAGATCTATAAGTTTGTTTACCTCATCATAATCGAAAGCTACGTCGTTTGAAAAACTATAAAAATAGATAGCAGAAAGCATAAATATAATAATAATTTTTTTCAATTTTACTCTTCTCATTGGGGGTCTACTCCTTTTATGATAATACTTTTAGAAATTAAAAATCAATTGTTTTTAATTACATGAATTCAGGTTCCGCATGAAATTCATAAGGTTCTGTTGGATTATTTATTTGACTAAGCACATCACTTGTTTTACCAACGTCAGTTATTAAAGTCTTTTGTGCAACTTTAATTGTATCATTTGCTGTAACTTCATTCGTCTTGATTGTTTTTTCTACTCTGCCTATAGTATCTATTTTATAATTAAAAGCACTTTTTATATATCTTACAGCTTTGTCAAAAAATCCCTCTTTTTTTAAAGCCTCTAATAGTGATTGACGTTCCTTAATAAAATATATTGTATTTTTTAAGTTTTCTATATCCTTTAATGTACTCTGTATTTTTTGTATATCAGGATTTTGTTTTACTGTGTCTGGCAAAGCATTTATTAAAGAGCTTAATCTGGTTGCCTGTGTATGCACTTCTGTCAAAGACGGATTATCTTTGATTAATTCTGAATATAGCTTGGATTCAGCATCTGTTATATCTGGATTCATACTCTTTATGTGTTGATTTATTAATTTATTAATTAGCTCACCACTCGTATTGCTTCTGTAAGTTAACAGTTCATTAACAGTATATTTTAACTCGGTTAGGTTATGATCAATAAGATACCTATATTTTTCTGTGAATGATTGTAATTCATCAAGAAAGGTTAGATAATCATCTATATCCGCCGATCTATAATCTTTTATATCTTTTAATGATTTTAATTTTTGTTTCAATAAATAATTAAATCTCTGTTTAAAATATGCGAAAGGTTGTGCAAGTTCAGCGCCTCTAGGAGCTCTACCCATATACACGTCTGGTGCTGGTATTTCGGATACCTCTTCTTCGCTTGGGATAAACTCACTCAATTGATCTAGTTTTTGCGTAAGAGATAATCCCTTGTCTATGATAATATCATTTAATTCGTCTATTTTTTCTCCAGTTGTCATAGGCTCCGGTGATGCTTCTGGAGGTGTATCCTTGAATGGTGAAGCCGCAATCGTGAATGGGGCAGTTCTGCCTCGGTCTTTCTCGTAACCATTTATTAACTCTTCCAATTCTTTCTTAGCCTTTAATACGTCGTACAAAGTATATGTTGTCGCTGACCCTTCCGCTCCAGTCGCTTTTCCAGTTGTAAAATTTAGGTATTGTTGCAAGTTTTGCTGAATTTTTGTGAATAACTGAGCATATTGCTCGTGGAGCTTAGAAGTTGGCCCCAAAGAGTCAGGATGAAATAAAGTTGTTATTTGTCTAACGTTTGATTGCTGTAATTTTGCTAATTCCTGATCGCTAGTCTTCATAAGATTTATCAAAAACTCAAATCGATTATCGATTTGTTCTAAGCTTACTACCTGTCCGAACTTAGGAATATTTATCGATATTAATGGTAATATTATAACCAAAGATATAAAAATCAATTTTTTCATACTCTCTCCTTTAATTAGCTTTTTTATTAAGAATAGCTAGTTTAAAGGCCTAAAATCAATAGTTTTTTTTGATTTTTTAATTTTAGCCTGTAAATTTTAGAAAATATGCTTAAAAAACGACTGACAATGCGATTTTTAGCGTGAGTTTAGACGTTGAATCTGATATTTAGGATATCGCCATCTTGGACAATGTAATCTTGGCCTTCAGTTCTTAGTTTTCCACTCTCTTTGAGGGCATTAAAAGAGCCGGCTTTAAAGAGATCTTCACAATTATATACTTCAGCGCAGATAAAGCCCTTTTGTAGATCAGAGTGAATTTCTCCTGCAGCATCACGAATTCTTGTATTTTTTTTGATTGGCCATGCATGAATTTCTTTGGGACCACAAGTGAAAAATGTGATTAATCCTAAGTTGTGATAAGATTTTTTAATGATATTATCTAAACCACGTTGTTTAATGCCAATTAAAGACATCATATCCTGAGCTTCTTCTTCATTTAGTTGCGATAACTCAAATTCGATTTTTGCTGATATTGGAATAATTCTGTCGCCACCAAATTTTGCAATTAGTTCTTTGTAAAATTTATTATTAGCATAATCATCAATTTCATGTTCAGATAAATTCGCAATAATTAAGAAATTCTTTGCTGTTAAAAGAGGTACAGTTTCAACTTTGTTATTGGCTATTAAATTACGTATTTTTTGAGCATCTATATTATCTATAGCATTTTTTATATCTTCTAATAGTTCTAATTCTTGCTTGGATTCGGCTAGTTTTTGTTTATCATTAGCCAAAGCCTTCTCGCTTTTTTTTAGCTTTTCTATTCGTTTTTCAACACTTTCGAGATCTTTTAGCATCAGTTCTTCTACAATAATTTCGTAATCATCTAATGGGCTAATATCATTCATTGTATGAATGATATCTTCATCTTCAAAGCATCTTAAAACGTGTAATACAAGATCTACTTCACGAATATGGCTTAGAAATTGGTTTCCCAAGCCTTCACCCGATGCCGCACCTTTTACAAGCCCTGCTATATCTACAAAGCTTACTGTTGAGGGGATAATTTTTTCAGATTTAAACGCATCTTTTAATTTCTGTAGCCTAGAATCTGGAACATGTGTAATTGCAACATGTGGATCTATTGTGCAGAATGGATAATTTTCTGCAGGAACGCTAGATTTTGTTAAAGCGTTAAAAAGTGTAGATTTTCCAACATTTGGTAGGCCGACTAGGCCAGCTTTTATACTCATTTTATAAATCTTTTTATCTTTAGTTTGCTTTAAAATAGGGTTTTTATCAAATATTTTGCAAAATTGAATAAGATTCTTGTAAAAAATCACAGCAACTGTTAGAATATATAACAGATACTGTGATAAAAGGAGGAAATATTGTTTAAAAGAAATATAAAAGAAGATCTAAAAAAGGCGTTAAATAGAGCGCCAGTGGTCTTATTAAATGGTGCAAGACAGGTTGGTAAATCAACTCTTGCATTAGAGTTTCAAAAAGAGGGTGATTTTGAATATATCACCTTTGATGATGAGATGGTCTATCTTTCTGCAAAAAATGATCCACAGGCTTTTATAAAGAGCATAAAAAAACCTGTAATTATAGACGAAGTACAACGTGTTCCAGAAATATTTTTGCCGATTAAAATTGATGTAGATAATAATAGGCATGCTGGTAGATATCTTTTAACTGGTTCTGCAAATCCATTATTAATTCCTAGGCTCGGAGATTCATTAGCAGGAAGAATGGAGATACTTGATCTAATGCCATTATCTCAAGGAGAGATTGAAGGTGTAAAAGAAAATTTTACAGATACAGTTTTTGAAGAAAAAGAGCTTACCAGCGCTGCAAAAGGTTTAACAAAAAAAGAGCTTTATGAAAAGGCAATTATCGGAGGGTATCCTTCAGTTCAGAAAATTTCTAAAGAAGATAGAGATGCTTGGATGCGTTCATATTTAAATCTTATTTTACAGCGTGATATAAAGGATTTAGCGCAAATTGAAAAATTAACAGAACTTCCAAATATTCTAAAAATCTTGGCTTATCAAGCAGCTAATTTATTAAATGTCGCTGAAGTTTCTCGTGATGTTAAGATGGTTTCTCAGACCGTTCATAGATATATTGCTCTTCTTGAAACCATTTTTTTAATAAATTTAGAGCACTCATGGCATACAAATTTAACTTTAAGAATTACTAAAGCTCCAAAAGTATATCTTGTCGACTCTGGATTGCTAACTTATCTCTTGGGCTTAGATTTAAATGGCGCATTAAATGATACTTTGCAAATGGGCAAAGTTATAGAAAATTTTGTTGTTAATGAATTAAGAAAACAGATTACGTGGAGTAAAGTAAAACCTGAGTTGTATCATTTTAGGTCTACTTCTGGGCAAGAAGTTGATATTATTTTGCAGGATAGGTCAGGTAAATTAATCGCCATAGAGGTTAAAAGTGGAGAAACTGTGCTACCAAAAGACTTTAATAACTTAAAGTACCTACAAGAAAAATTGGGCAAAAAATTTATAAAAGGCTTTGTGGTTTATAGCGGACGACAGATCTTACCATTTGGCAAGGATTTAGCAACTTTGCCTATCAATTTACTCTGGAAAAATTTCAAATAGCACAAAATTATTGACTTTTTGATATTGCTTTTTGTATAGTCAGAATAAGTTTAATAAAAATGGTCTAAAATTGGCCTAAAAAGGAGGAAAGTATGAAGAAAATAGTTATGTTATTGATCGGGGTTTGCTTTTTAGAAGCTCAATCAATATCACAACAATTAATAGATGAGGCTGGAGGATCAGTAGCGACTACGCCGCTTCCTGAAAAAGAGCAAGCAAAATTAAAAAAACTATTAGATGCAATTAAGTGCTTCCCTAAAGCAAAGTTATGCAGACAGGGTGATAAGACTTTGAATTACGATGAGGTTATAAATGGTAAACATGGTGTTTATTATAGATGTAATTCTCATGGAGGATTTAAGGGCGGTCAATGTAGATCATGGACAAAAGTAGATCCATCTGCAACTTCAAATACACCTAGAACAGCGAATGCACAAGCGTGCGTTTGTGTTGGTACACTACCATATGTGGGTAAAGATGGAAAACCTACTTTTGATTGTTGTGATGCTAGAGATAGAGTTTTGTATCCTATAGTTTTGCATATAGATCCAAGAAAAGGAGATTCATACAGCTTTACCGATAAGAATGGTGTAAAACATACTTGGTATAAGGGAGCCGGTTTGGGTCCGGTAATTGATGCAGGGCATCTACCCGGACATAAACCAATACCAACTTATGCAGGGCAATTTGCTAATAAGCCTGGACATAAGCCTTATCCGAACAGACAAAGTGTAACAAAATAATATAGGGGAGCCCGAAAGGGCTCCTAACTTTTTCTATTTATTCTCAGCCTCAGTATCAATAGGTCCTTCTTCAGATTTAGATTCAGAAGCTTTGTTACCTTGTTCCTCTTGCGCTTTTTTGTAAAGAATTTCGGCAACTTTATGTGAAGCTTGAATTAGATCGTTACTAGCTTTTTCCAAAGCTTCTGCATCGTTTTCTTTTTCTTTAAGAGTCTTCTTTGCAGTCTCTAACGCTTCTTCAGTTGCTTTAATATCAGCTTCTTGAAGCTTATCTTTGTTTTCATTTAATGTTTTTTCAATATCAAAGATTAAACCGTCAAGTTTATTACGCTTTTCAACAACTTCTTTCTGTTTTCTATCTTCAGCTTCATGCTCTTTAGCATCTTGAACCATCTTTTCAATTTCAGCTTCACTTAAGCCGCCGCTATTTGTAATGGTTATTTTTTGTTCTTTTTTTGTACCCTTATCAATTGCAGATACATTTAAAATACCGTTAGCATCGATATCAAAAGTAACTTCAATTTGTGGAACCCCACGCGGCGCTGCAGGTATACCTTCTAGTCTAAACTGACCAAGAAGTTTATTTGCGTTAGCAATTTCACGTTCGCCCTGGAATACGCGAATATCTACAGAAGTCTGATTATTTTCTGCTGTACTAAAGACTTGAGATTTTTTAGCAGGTATTGTTGTATTTCTTTCAATAAGCTTTGTCATAACGCCACCCATTGTTTCAATACCCAATGAAAGTGGTGTTACGTCTAATAACAATACGTCAGTTACGTCACCAGCTAAAATTGCACCTTGAATTGCTGCACCAATTGAGACAACTTCATCAGGGTTAACAGATTTGTTAGGTTCTTTTTTAAAGAATTCTTTTACAATTTCTTGTACTTTTGGAATTCTTGTTGATCCACCAACTAAAATTACCTCATCAATTTGACTTGGTGATAATTTTGCATCAGATAAAGCCTGTTTGCATGGCTCCAATAATCTTTTAAAAATATCAGCACACAGAGATTCCAATTTTGCTCTTGTTAGTTTAACTTGTAGATGTTTTGGACCAGATGCGTCTGCAGTTATATAAGGCAAATTAATATCAGTTTCTTGCACAGATGATAATTCAATTTTTGCTTTCTCTGCAGCTTCTTTTAATCTTTGTAAAGCCATTTTGTCTTTACGTAGATCTATGCCCTGATCTTTTTTAAATTCATCAACCAAATAATCGATAATTTTTGAATCGATATCGTCACCGCCTAGATGTGAATCTCCTGCAGTAGATTTTACCTCTATTACGCCATCTTTTATTTCCAAGCTTGATACGTCAAAAGTTCCGCCACCGAAGTCGAAAACAACAATTGTTCCCTCTTTCTTTTTGTCTTCACCGTATGCTAAAGCAGCTGCTGTAGGCTCATTAATAATACGCTTTACATCTAAGCCGGCAATTTTACCAGCATCTTTTGTTGCCTGTCTTTCAGAATCGTTAAAATATGCAGGAACAGTAATTACTGCTTCAGTAATTTTTTCTCCTAGATAATCTTCAGCACACTGTTTTAGGTATGAAAGAATAGCAGCTGAAATTTCTTGAGGAGTATATTCTTTGCCTTGTGCAACTACTGCAGCGCTACCACCTGCTGTCTTTACAACTTTATAGGGAACATTTTTAGATTCTTTTTCAGCTTCATCATAAGTTCTACCAATAAATCTTTTTACAGAAGCAATTGTATTTTCCGGGTTAGTTACAGCTTGTCTTTTTGCAACTGTTCCAACTAAGCGTTGACCATCTTTTGTAAATGCAACTACTGATGGAGTAGTATTTCCACCTTCTTTGTTAGGTATAACTTTGGGTTTGCCACCTTCTACGAAAGAGACTACTGAGTTGGTGGTACCAAGATCGATACCAATTATTTTCTTTGCCATGTGTACCTCTTTTAAAATTTAATTTTCTATATTTATAATATCTTTTTGACCCCCAGCATGTCAAATAAATTATTAGATTTCTTTAGTGAAAGGGACTCAACTTTTTTTAGTCCCATATTTAATGCTAAATTGTATATATGTCGCATAATTTATACCCTAAGAGTCGTTCTTATTTTAATGCAAAAAGTATTTAGAGGGATAAAATGGGCCCCCGCGAGTCGCACGAAGTGCAAAATTTAGTGCGGGGGCCCATTTTATCCCTGAATAGCATCGAAGCTGATTTTGTTGTATTATGTGTAGGAATTAAAAGGGTGATAGCATGAAAAAATTATCAATTATTTTGATTATGAGTTTTGTATCTGCTCAATCTGCTCAAGAAGATATATTTAAAGATTTTAAAGAATTGGCTGATAGCTGTGAGGTTAAGAAAGATGATACCAGAGAGGGTGATCAAGCCTCAAAAGAGCGTAGAGAGCTTTCTGAACTGCAACGGAACTTTAATAAGCTAAAAGAAGAGAGTATTAATCTACAGAAAGTAAATAATAACTTAAAAGAACATGTTCAAGATTATGATACACTCAAGCATGAAAATTTAATCTTAAAACAAGAGAATGAAAGATTAAAGAAATCAAATCAGACATTAAAAGAAGAGATGGATCTAAACAGAGATAAAAGAACTTTTATTCAGAAAAAAGAAGAAGCAATGCAACAGAGAAAAACAAAAAGAAAAGAGAGACAAGAAAGTTTTAAGCGTGCTCAAGAGATCTTTAAGCTAAAAAAATTAGAAAACCGAGGATACTTAACGGTAGTTGAATCTCATTCTTGTTATATTGAGGTCTAAATCTTGATTATTAATATTCCAAAACTCTACAATTCTCAGTAAGGGGAACTAAAGGAGTAGGGATATGAAATATTTATGTAGCCTATTTTACTTACAATTATTTATCAAAATAGTAGCTGGCAATTTTATTTCGCTGCCAACTGGAACAGATATCATAGCGCGCAAAAGAATTAAAACTAATATAGAGCTTCCAGATAGAGCAAGTAGGAACGAACTTTTAAGAAAAACAAAGGGTCTAAATAGCCAATTAAATTTTGGAAATTGGGGTACCGTCCCCTACTACTATTTTACTTATGCAAAAAGATATACAGCCTTTTATGTCAAAATAGACGAACAGCCTTTAGATTCACGTTCTGATGTTTTTGAATTTGTTGGTGGTAATATTGAATGTGTTAAATCAAAAGTATCAGAAATTGTTGCCATGCGGATTCAATATATGCGTATGAAGATGCACAGAGGTTAATAATTTACTACACTATCTACCTCTAACATTAATCGTGCTTTTAACCTTAGATTTGCCATCGCCTTTAACAAGCTCAATAATCTTCTTTTGATCTTGTGCAAGTTTTTCAAGCTGTTTGTATAATTGTTTTAGGCCCGCATCAATAGGTGCTGCTTGTTGACCAATTTTACTACGTGTATTTTTATCTAGAAGTTTATTTAATTTTTCATGAAGTGTTATAAATTTATGCTTTTTATCTTCTAAGATTTCTTTTAATTTTTTTCTTTCAGGAGCTGCAAATTGATTTGGCAATGGAGAAAGTTTTTTATTTATCTCTGACGCAGTTTTACCCGGCTCATCTATTAGTGCGGATATTTCAGTTATAGCTAAAGTTGCATCATTAACTAAAGCTGCGCCAATATTATTTGTAGAGATAGCTTTTTCCAGATCTTCAAGGTGTTTTAATGCAGAATTTTTTTCCATTTTTTCTGCAAGTTTTTTTAGATGTTTTTCTAAATCTTCAGCTTCTTTTTTTGTTGCTGAAACTGCCTGCGGTTTTTTTTCATCTTTTTTATCGTCAGTTTTTCCTTTGCCTTTATTATCATCTTTTTTTTCAGGAGTTTTTGGTCCTGGCGTAGGAGATGGTTTCGGTGTTGGCTTTGGTGGAGTAGGCTTTGGCGGTGTTGGAGGCGTCGGTTTCGGTCCAGGAGTTGGGCTTGGGGTCGGTCTTGGTGTTGGTCTATTGATGCCGCCATAATTCCCACCTGGATTATAATTATTGTCCCTCTCCCTATAAGTTGGGCCGCTTGGGTATGAAGGATAACTTGGATAAGACGACGGCAATGATGGAGTTGAGGGGTTGTAAGACGGCGTTACGGGTTGTGGATGTTTCTTTTCTTCTTCCTTTACAACTTCAGGAGCAAATTTTTCCATGAATCTTTTTGTGTTTCCAAGTAATAGATCTTTTTCTATATTCTTTTCTAAGAATTTTATTATAGGTTTAAAATCTGCTTTTGTTTTAAAATCTTCAGGAATTTCGAGCTTATCATCTTCTTTTACAATATCTTTATAAAATTCATCAAACTGATTTTTCAACATTTTATAATCAGCTGATAGAAGAGCGTCCATTAATTTGTCATTATTGGAAATTACTAATATATAGGCCTGAGTTTCCATAAGTTTCGGTTTGATGCTTGTCCAGGCATTATCAATATCACTATCTTTTTTACGAGTAGGGGAATCCATTTTTAAAGAGATACTGCTAATTCGCTTAGATATCTCTTTAAGCTCTTTTTTAAGTTGTGGAATATTTTGAGCAAATTTTAATTCAGATTCTTTTTTTTCTTCGCCAGTTGGAACATGCTTTGGTTCAATTGGTTTAATAGGTTCTACTGGTTCTGCCGGTTTTCCAAGAAGTTCATCTTTTGTCATATCAAAGAGCTCGCCTGAAT
>Ga0155637_164_pt1 | contig 11540 bp, 12 predicted proteins | sample RifCSPhighO2_12_FD_107294 | JGI IMG/M metagenome (GOLD analysis project Ga0155637, IMG submission 107294) | candidate division TM6 bacterium RIFCSPHIGHO2_12_FULL_32_22
TTTCTATACCATTATTACTGGACTACAAGAATCAAACTTGATTAAAAATTTAGTTAGCAATCTTCCATATTCAATTGAAAGAAGGATCGACGATAGAAAATATTTGAATGCATCAATATCTGCTGATGGCTCTTCTATTATTGCTATAGGATTTGATAATTATCTATATCTATTTAAAGATGGTGCTGTTACTAAATTAGTCGATCCTTCTGGTACTAATAGAAAATATTTTAGTGCATCAATATCTGCTGATGGCTCTTCTATTATTGCTAGAGGACATGATAATTATCTATATCTATTTAAAGATGGAGCTGTCACTAAATTAACTGATCCTTCTAATACTAATAGAATATATTCTGATCAATCAATATCTGCAGATGGCTCTTTTATTATTGCTAGAGGACTTTACGATAATTATCTATATCTATTTAAAGATGGAGCTGTCACTAAATTAGAAGATCCTTCTGATACTAGTAGAAGATATTATGGTCCATCAATATCTGCAGATGGCTCTTTTATTATTGCTACAGGATATGATAATTATCTATATCTATTTAAAGATGGAGCTGTTACTAAATTAACTGATCCTTCTAATACTAATAGAACATATGATATTTCATCAATATCTGCTGATGACTCTTCTATTATTGCTAGAGGACTTTACGATAATTATCTATATCTATTTAAAGATGGAGCTGTCACTAAATTAACTGATAGATATTATGGTCCATCAATATCTGCTGATGACTCTTCTATTATTGCTACAGGATCTAATGGTTATCTATATCTATTTAAAGATGGAGCTGTCACTGAATTAGAAGATCCTTCTAATACTAATAGAAGATATGCTAGCCCATCAATATCTGCTGATGGCTCTTTTATTATTGCTACAGGATCTGATGGTTATCTATATCTATTTACTAGACAGGCAGCATTGAAGAAACTTATTTCGCAGCTAGATGAATCAGAACAGAAAATAGTTAAAGAAATATTAGAAACTGCTATACGGGAGTGAGGAAAATATGAATAAGTTTCTCTGTTCCTAACCAAAACAAATCTATTATTAAAGCTCTTCTTAATGCAACAAATTTAGATCCAAAATTGGATGTCAATGTTCAAGGCTATAAGGGAATGACGCCATTAATGTTATCTCTAGAGTTTGTAAACCCTTTTGATCCCAGTATCACCGAAAGTTTAATCAAAAATCCAACTATAGATCTTAATCAAAAAGACGATGATGGCCAAACTGCTTTAATATATGCTGTACGTAAGGATCAAACTCAAGTCGTTCAAGATCTTATTAACGCAGGCGCTAGGACTGATATTAAAGACAATAGATGGAATTATGATGCATTGGACTATGCAAATTCGATGAAAAATACCAAACTCATAGATATTTTGAAAAAAGCCCAAAAATAACTGGGATGACCCCTGCAACTTGCCTATTTCACCAAGCCGCCGAAATAGGCCTTTCTCCTATGCAGTTTATAGATAAAATTATAGAATTTGGGCTTGAAAACTGGGCCAAATACAAAGTAAAATCTGAAAAAGCTGCCGAAACATCAACTTTTTCTTGATTTTTGAACTCTGAAAATTGTATAGTTAAGAAAATAGTAAAATTTAATGGAGGAAAATATGAAAATTTTACCTATAATTCACTTATGTCTCTTCTTAGGAGCAATCTATATAGCTGCATCCGATAGAACAGAAAACTTCTATAGATCTTTAAATATAAGATATACGCCAGCCCAAGAAATAATTGATTTATTAAGAAATCTAAAAATTCAGTTACCTGGCAGTCACAGAACTCTAGATATCAATCCAGAAGGCGATCAAGATATCTTTGCATTTGATTTTTTTTATAATCTTTTAAATGATAATAGAGAAATCAAAATAGCAAGAACTAATCAAGGCCCCAATGAGCATTACTATATGGCTGATTCATTGGAACGCTATTTACGAACAGCTTTGCAACAATTGCTAGATGATCCATACAGATTTAGACAAAGATTTATTCCTAAAGATCCCGACACAGGTTTGCCGATTACTGATATAACAGAATTTGTTCTTCATGTTCCAGCTCCTATTGAAAATGCTGCACCATCAACTATCTTTCAATATAGAGATGCCATTAGAAAAAATGATATCGAGAAAATAAAATATTTATTAGAAGAGGGCATCCTAAACCCTAATACAAGAATTCATACTGATGGAGATACGCCATTAATTGAAGCTGCGCGTAAAAATAATACTCAAATTATGAAAGTTTTACTTGACTCCGGAGCTAGACCTAATCTGCAAAATCGTAGTGGAGATACAGCTTTAATATGGGCAGCAAGAAATAAAAATTATGATGCTTTAGAGATGCTTATGCAAGCAGGCGCAGATCCTTCAATAACTAATCAGAGGGGAACTAAAGCTGCTGATGAAACAAGAGATCCAATTGTTCGTGATATCTTAACAAGCAGCGGCGCTGGCCCAGCTTGTTAAGATTTAACAAATTTGGTTTCAGCCCTTCTATTTGGCGCTTGAGCTTCTTTCCCATCAGCATCAGTCAAAAGTTCTGATGAACCATGACCTAAGGCTTTAACTTTGCTTTCAGGAACACCTTTAGAAACATACTCTTTTGCAACATTTTCAGCACGTTCTTGCGAGATCATATAATTATAAGTCTGAGATTTTGCAATTTTGCAAGAATGCCCATCCACAACCGTAACCGCCTGAGGATTGTCATTTAAGACATCTTTGACATGTTCTACATTTCTTGCAACTTTCTCTTTTTCAGACGGCTTTACCTTAGTTCTATCAAAGTCAAATTGTATAACTTCAGTATCTTGTTGTTCTAAAGGCAATTCTGCCATCTCCAGAACCTGATCATTACCGCTGATACCCTGTTCAAAAACGTTGCCCTCTTCATCATCCTCTAAGAAGAACTCATCTACATCATCGTCAAATCTCACTGATGGACCAGTTTTTTCCCATCCTGAATCGGTGACAGCAGGAGCCGGCTTAGTTGTAACTACTGGCTGTTTTTTAAAGCAAGCAGGCAAAGCGAATAGAAGAACTAACAAAAATGGTGATTTTTTCATACTATTTCCCAAAATTTTAACAAATTTTTATAAAAATTTTCGCGATTTCACAGGTAAAAATACCCTTAAATGGACCTTTTTAGCATCAAACTCTGGCTATTAGGTCTAAATATAGTTTATAATATAGATATAAAAAAATTTATAAATAAAAAAATATAGCTTTTTGAAGCTGAACAAAAATTTTTATTAGGGAAAGATTTGAAAAAGATATTTATAGACTGCTCACCCTGGGAAATGCGGTGTGCTGTCACAAAAGATGGAAAGTTGCAAAACATATATTTCAGCTCGACTTTAACCAAGACCTTAGAAAGGTCGTTTTTTAAGGGTATAGTCAACAAAGTATTACCTGGTATACAAACTGCTTTTGTGGACATTAAACAAGAAAAAGCCGGATTTTTACATATTTCTGAAATAGACAGGGAACTAGCTCTTTCTAAAATGAGTGACACTCTTGAAATTGAAGATGAAGATGAAATTCAAACGAAAGAGAAGCCCAAAAAATATACTCCTGTAAATATAGCCAAAATATTTCACGAAAGTGAAAACATATTGGTACAGGTAAGTAAAGAACCGGTATATGAAAAAGGAGCAAAGCTTACCACATGCTTTACCCTTCCTGGTAGATTTGTAGTCTTAATGCCAAATATTCCAAAAATAGTAATTTCTAAAAAAATTGAAAATCGCGAAGAAAGAGCCAGATTAAAAGAAATTATGCGCAAATTATTACCTGAAGGCAAAGGCGCAATTATAAGAACTTCTGCAAAAGACAGAAGTGAAAAAGAGCTAGCAAAAGATGTTTCAATGCTTGTTCATACCTGGAATTCAATTTTAAATAAGTTTTCAAAAGCTCAAGGAGTTGAGCAAATTCATGAAGATCTTCCTATGTATCTTCAAGCTGTACGTGACCATTTAGATAATGATGTTGACGAAGTAATAACTAATGATAAAGAGATACAAAACAAAATTTATAAATTTGTAAAAGCGATTGCTCCTGAGTTTTCTAATAAGATAAAATATTATGAAAGCCCACCTGCACTTTTCGATTTCTTTAATATTGAAACTCAAATTGATGCCGCATTAAACAAAAAAATTTATCTGAAATCTGGTGGATCAATAATTATTGAAACTACTGAAGCAATGACTGTAATTGATGTGAATACAGGAAAATTTACAGGTAAACAAAATTTAGAAGATACGGTATTTAAAACAAATTTAGAGGCCGCTACAGAAATTGCACGTCAATTAAGATTAAGAAATATTGGTGGACTAATTGTTATAGATTTTATAGATATGTCTATTTCTTCTAACAAACAGAAAGTTTATAAAGCATTTGAACAAAGTTTAAAAGAAGAAGATCGTTTTCAATCTGTAGTTCTACAAATTTCTGAATTTGGCCTAGTTCAGATGACTAGAAAACGCTCTGGAAAAACTCTTGAACAACAATTGATGGCAACCTGTGAAACCTGTCATGGTTTAGGTATTTTAAAATCTACTAGAACTTTAGCGCATCATATTTTGAGAAAATTCGAAGCTGAATTAGAGACTTTACATCAGTTACGCGAAATTACGCTATCCGCAAATCCTAGAATATTTAATTTCATAACTCATGTAGAATATAACGCAATTTTACAGCTTGAAAAGGATTATAATTGCAAAATAGTTCTTTTGAGCAGCGATAAAATTGATGAGACGAGTTATAAAGTTGAAAGCATTCACGCATGACAAGATTCTAAAAAGATGTTATTATAAACAAAACCCTTCGACTCATTGACATTCGCTCAGGGTGACCGGACCCCGGTCATGGTGAGCGAGCCCTTAGGCGAGTCGAATCCATGATTAATTATCTTGAACGCAGGGTGCATTATGTCAGAAAAAACATCTGTTTTAGAAAATTATCCAAATTACGAAATCGACATTGGTATAGAAATACATGTACAATTAACAACAAAAAGTAAGATTTTTTGTACCTGTAAAAATAAAGTGACAGAGAATCAAAATACACAAATATGCCAAATATGTTCAGGATATCCTGGAGTATTGCCCATATTAAATAAAGACGTTGTAAATAAAGCTGTCTTGATGGGATTAGCAACAAACTCTGAAATTGCACCAATTTCTGTTTTTGCAAGAAAACACTATTTCTATCCCGATCTGCCAAAAAATTATCAGATCACTCAAGATTCTATGCCTATATGCAAAAATGGCTTTGTAGAGATAAGATTAAAAGATGGATCTAGAAAAAAAATTAGATTAATGAGAATTCATATGGAAGAAGACGCTGGTAAAAATCTGCATGCGGCTGTTTCTGATGAAAGTTTTGTAGATCTAAATAGAGCTGGCACACCACTTCTTGAAATTGTAACACTGCCTGATATTAAAAGCACAGAAGAGGCAAAGGAATATCTTAAAACGTTACGTCTAATTGTGCAATATTTAAATATTTGTAGTGGAAATATGGAAGAAGGCGCATTCCGTGGTGACACCAATATATCGGTAAGAAAAAAAGGACAAAAAGAACTTGGCACAAGATGTGAATTAAAAAATATCAATTCTTTTAAATATATTTCTGATGCTATTGAATATGAAATTGAAAGACAGATAACTGCTCTAGAAAATGGTGAAAATATTATAATGCGTAGCAAAGAAGAAGCCGCTGATTATAGATATTTAGAAGATCCCGATCTTCCATTGGTTGAAGTTAGTAATGAATGGAAAGAACGAATTAAAGCGCAGCTTCCAGAGTTGCCGCAACAAAAGCTTGATAGATTTGTAAATGAGATCGGCTTATCGGAATATGAATCTGAAATTTTGATAAATGATATTCAATTAGCTAACTATTTTGAAAATACACACAAAATAAATTCTAGCAAACAGATTATAAATTGGATTTTGCGTGATGTTATAGGTTATTTAAAAGAGCATAACCAATCTTTAATTGAATTTAAGGTTACTCCAGATAAACTTGCACAATTAATTTCTCTTTTAGAAAGTGGAAAAATAAATAATCCTACTGCTAAAGAAGTTTTTGAAGAAATTGCAAATAGCGGAAAAAATCCTGAAGATATCGTAAAAGATAAAGGGTTGGAACAAATTGGTTCTGAAGAAGAAATCGAAAAAATTATCTTAGAAATAATCAAACAAAATTCAGAACAAGCAGAACAACTAAAATCTGGAAAAGATAAACTTTTTGGATTCTTTGTTGGACAAGCTATGCAAAAAACAAAAGGCAAAGGCGATCCACAAATTATTCAAAAATTATTAAAGAAACATTTGAGTTAAAAAAAATTATAAATTAGATTAGAGTTATCGCTAAATTTTTTCACCCTTCGACTCGTTTTACAACTCGCTCAAGGGTGACTGAGATTACGAGATCTGTAAATTAAAACTGAGGAATTTTTATGTTAGTTGGTCTATTATCAACACTATTTACATTTGTATCAATACTATTAATATTTATGGTTCTTTTACAAAAAGGTAAAAGTAGCCTTGGATTAGGCGGCTTAGGCGGCGGACAACAGGCACTATTTGGTGGATCAGGCGGACAAGATTTATTTCAAAAAATAACTTGGGTGCTTGGAGCACTTTTAATGCTTGGATCTTTAGGTTTAGCAATTTATAAATCTAAGCAAGCTGGCACAGCATTAGGATCTGCTTATAAGAAAGTTGTTTCAAGAGATAGTTTGCCTAAAACTGGCGCGCAAGTAGAAACTTCAGAAACTGAGTAATAATAAGAAACTTGCTCGCACCCTTCGATCCAGCCTTCGCTTAAGCTTCGGCGGACAGGCAGGCGACGAAGACCGCGTAGCTTTACGCGTAGCATGGTGCGGCCGCTCGTGGTGAGCAACGTCGAACCATACGAGCGGTGTTCGGAGAAGTTTATCATTTGAGGAGAAGGCGTGGTACTTAGATTCTTCAATTATATTGGAAACACGGTAATCCAGTTCTTCTCTTTAGTCGGCAGCTTCACAATTTTCATTTTAACTGCAATCAAAACCTGTTTTTCTACCAAATTAAAAGTTGGTAAATTTTTTGTTCAATCAGAGCGTATCGGTGTTAATTCTTTTTTTATAACAATTATTACTGGAGGCTTTGCTGGCGCAGTTTTAGCGCTACAAAGTTATAAAGGGTTCCAGAAATTTGGTGGCGAAGAATTTATAGGATCAGTTGTTGCATTAAGTATGATTCGTGAATTGGGGCCGGTATTAACAGGATTAATGGTCGCTGGTAGATCTGGTTCTGCAATTGCAGCTGAATTAGGCTCAATGCGCATTAGTGAACAGATAGACGCATTAAAAACTTTATGTATTGATACTTATCAGTATCTTGTTGTGCCAAGAATTTTAGCTGGAACTCTGATATTGCCTTTTTTGGCACTATTTGCAATGATGTTTGGTATAGTTGGCGGATACCTAGTATTTACAAAAATTTTGGGTTTAAATGGTGAAGAATACGCGTCCGGCATAAAAGAATTTGTTGAAATTTGGGATGTAATTGGCGGATTAATTAAATCTGCTGTATTTGGTTTTTTATTAACGGCTATTGGTGCTTATAAAGGCTATAAGACTAAAGGTGGCGCCCGTGGATTGGGAATTGCAACAACACAAAGTGTAGTTAGTGGATCAATTTTAATAATTATTTCTAATTACTTTTTGGCTGTGATATTATTTGGACCAAGTTGATATGGATTTGAATTTCATTTTCGTCCCGATGTCATCCTGACACTTCGACTCATTTACATTCGCTCAGTGTGACCGGTCACCCTTGAGCGATTCTGAGCTTTAGCGAAGAAGAGTCGAAGGGTGAATTAAAAGTCCCTATTATGATAGAATTAATAGATATAAAAAAGAATTTTGATGATAAATGGATACACAAGGGGATAAACCTTGTAATACCAAAAGGCCAGATGACAGTTGTAATTGGAAGATCAGGTCAAGGTAAGTCTGTTCTATTAAAAGAAATTATAGGTCTAATAAAACCAACTTCTGGAAAAGTCTTAGTTGATAATGTCGATATAACAAAATTAACTGGAAAAGCTCTAGAAAACATGTTCAAAAAATTTGGATATGTTTTTCAATTTGCAGCACTATTAGATTCATTAACAGTCTTTGAAAATGTCGGTATAACCCTTCTAGAAAAAAAGATTCCATTAAAACAAGTTGAACCAATAGTTAAAGAAAAATTAGCCATGGTAGACTTACCATTAAACAATCTTTATAAATATCCTGCTGAACTATCCGGTGGCATGAGAAAACGAGTAGGCCTAGCAAGAACACTTGTAACCAATCCGGAAATAATTTTGTATGACGAACCTACCACAGGCTTAGACCCCATAACTTCAAGAATTATTCATGAACTTATGTATAATATGCAACAGAAATTAAATGTTACCTCTGTAGTCGTATCCCATGACGTAGAGATATTTAATTATGCTGATAACGTAGCCCTTCTAGATGACGGCAAAATACGCTATTATGGCCAAGCAAAAGAGGTCTGGCAGTCTAATAATCCCTATATTTATCAATTTGTCCGTGGCCTACCAGAAGGCCCTATTAAAACTGAAGCTAAGGTTTAATGGTCATGGTTCGACTCGCCTTTGGCTCGCTCAACCACGACCGGTCACACTGAGCGATCCTGAGTTGGCGAAGGAGAGTCGAAGTGTGAATGGTCACCTAAACAGTTTTCAATTTGTAATTAACCGCTTGACTTTGCCCTTTCTTAGGTTATTCTAAGAGGGACGTTAAAAAAAAGTGAAAATGGAGGAAAATATGAAAATTTCACAAATAACTCAATTATGCCTACTTTTAGGCACAGCTTTTATATCTTCAGCTGAAAGGTTTGTTGTAGATGAAAGCTTCAAAATAAAACTACCTGGTAGCCATAGAGAATTGGATCTTAGTCCAAATGGAGATCAAGATATTTTTGGTTTTGATTCTTTCTACAATCTTGTTAATGAAGCTAGAGAAATTAGAATCGCAAGAGTCAATCGTGGAGCTCATGAACAATATTATGAAGCAGAAGCAATAAAAAATTATCGAAGAGCAAAAATTACAGATCCAGTTACAAGAGAATATATCAACGATATAACAGAATTTATTCTTTATATCCCAGAATATAAGCAGGCTGAAGAACCTGCAGGACCAGCTTTAGTAGAAAGCGTAGAGGATGATCTTGAACAGCACGGAGATTTAATAGCACTTACATTACAAGCTCGCAACAACTTACAAGATTTAGTATCTTTAATTGATAGAAATCCTACTGTATTAAAGCCTGTAGTCGCTAGACTAATAGCTACAATGGTCAACTTGAACAAATTAAGAAGAGAAGATGCACCAGCTTTATTGCATTTTATAACACACAATAGAGAACAAATTCCAACTCTATTAATGGACATACTTGAAGATGAAAAATTTGTTATAATGTTTATGACAATAGAATCAGCTTTAGATAATTTGGATTTTATTCAAGATACAGCTGTATTTACAAGACTCTCTCAACTAAGATAAAATACATTCTTTTACTCTGGATTTTGATGAAAGCTTATGCGATTTTATATTGGTAGATATAATAAGTTTAAAAACATAATCACTAAATTTTTGTGTATAACCAAACTGTTGATAAGCCACTTCAGCTTTTTCAAGGAAGTCTAACAACAAAAGTTCCGTTTGATCCAAACAGCTTATAGCATTTGAAGCATTTGAACACCTATGACAAATTTTATGCAAAAGCTCTGCCCCAAACTTACTTCCTACTGATTCAGCAATAACAGCACTCGTCTGAGCAAATAAATCACATGTCGAATATTCAGAATCACTTGCATAAGAATAAGCCGATATTAAAAAAACAGTAAAAATAAGTAATTTTTTCATAATTCTTCTCCATTTTTACTAAGCATACATGAACAAATATTCAAATTGCAACAATTTATAAAAAATATTCTGAAATATCTAATTTGCGAAAATCGTATTATTTGTCTAGAATAAACAAAAAATAGGCTTAAAATATGATTTCTCGTGTCAAAGGCACTCAAGATCTATTAGATCTAAAATTATATAATTTTGTAATCAACAAAGTTAAAAAACATCTAGAAGAATATAATTTTAATGAGATTCAGACCCCAATTCTAGAATCAATAGAGCTATTCAAACGCTCAGTAGGCGAACATACAGATATCGTAAATAAAGAAATGTTCACACTCATAACAAAAGGCGACGAAGTTTTATGCCTCAGACCTGAAGGCACGGCAGCAATTGTAAGAGCATTCTTAAATTCAGGGGAAATTTCAACGCCATGGAAAGTTTTTACTGTTGGCCCTATGTTCCGATACGAAAGACCTCAAAAGGGGCGCTATCGCCAATTTCATCAGGTTAGCATTGAAATTATAGGAAGTGATTCGGTCTCACAAGATGCTCAACTTATTAAAATATTGGATCAATTTTTTAAAGATGAATTAAACTTATCTAATTATAGCCTATTAATTAACTATTTGGGTTCAACTGAAGATAGAAAAAATTATACAAAAGCTGTAAAAGAATTTTTAAATAATAACTTTTCAAAAATTTGTGATAAATGCAAAGAACGCGCTGAAAAAAATACGTTAAGAATATTTGATTGTAAAAATCCTGAATGTATAGAAATCTATAAAAATGCACCGCAAATTACAGAACATTTATCGCAAGAAAGCAAGATTGAATGGGATAAACTTAAAGCGTTACTTGATATTTTATCTGTAAATTATAAAGTTGCACCCCATCTTGTACGTGGCTTAGATTATTACAACAAAACAGTATTTGAATTTGTAAGTTCAGAACTTGGCGCACAAAATGCATTCTGCGCTGGTGGTCGTTATGATCAACTTGCAGTAATGATTGGTGGCAAAAAAGATGAACCTTCAATTGGCGCTGCAATTGGCATTGAAAGATTATTAGATTTAGTTGAACTGGTTAAAAACAAATTAGAAATTCCTAAAGACAAATCTCTGAATGTTGTTATTCCACTCTCTAAAGAACAACAATCGGAAGCACTTTTAATTGCCAATAATTTAGCAAAAAATAATTTTAAAACTGAACTGTTGCTTGAAGATTCATCTGTAAAAAGTCTTATGAGACAGGCTAACAGGCTTAATGCTAAATATGTTATTTTAATTGGCGAAGAAGAATCTAAGAATAAAACCGCAACAGTTAAAAATATGTTAGATGGTTCTGAAGAAGTTGTTTCACAAACTAAAATTATACAGAATTTAAAGTAGTGCAGATTTATTCTTGGCAATTTAAACTCCGTCCCGGTGTCATCCTGAATTTATTTCAGGATCTATTATATTAGATTATGGATCCCGGATCGAAGTCCGGAATGACAAGATTCGCATAAAGCTATACCATGCAAGACTAGACCCGACTATTTACTCTAAGATAAGAATCTAATATTTCCATAAACGATTCTGAATCATTATCAATT
>Ga0155637_124_pt1 | contig 11342 bp, 9 predicted proteins | sample RifCSPhighO2_12_FD_107294 | JGI IMG/M metagenome (GOLD analysis project Ga0155637, IMG submission 107294) | candidate division TM6 bacterium RIFCSPHIGHO2_12_FULL_32_22
AATTCCACTATTTATATCTTTCTTTGTATTTGTAAGTCTCTACATTTTTTCACTTTATTCTTCAGAAATTCCAGGCATGTTACAAACAATAATTACGTCTGCATTTTCAGGTCATGCTGCTGCTGGCGCATTTGCCGGAAGTTCAATTATATTAACTATGTCCAATGGAATGAAACGCGCAGCATATACAGGCGATATAGGAGTTGGTTATGCATCAATTATACATAGTGAATCGGAAGAGACGCATCCAACAAAACAGGCTTCATTAAGCATAGTTGGAATATTTATAGATACTTTTGTGATTTGTACAATTAGCGTATTTTTAATATTGTTAACAGGTACATGGAATGCAGGATTTCATGAAAGTGTTGTTTTAGCAGAAGCTATTAGGCCTTTCATTCCAGGAATAGTTTATATTTGGCCAATTTTTCTTTTCTTGCTTGGATATTCATCATTAATTGCATTCTTTGCTGCTGGAAGAAAAGCTGCTATCTTTTTATCAAAGAAATATGGTGTTAAACTATATTTCTTATATGCATTTTGTGCATTTTTATTTTTTTCTTATTACGGAGAAGAGAGACATAGTTTAATGATAATGTCTATCGCTGCAATTTGTTTATTAATTATAAATTTAGTAGCGTTAATATTTTTGCAAAAAGATATAGAATTTGATAAAAAATCGCTCACAATAAATTAAGGATCCATTATGGCCCCCAGTTGGTTAGTTCTTATACCACCATCACTAGTATTGCTTTCAGCGTTAACAACAAAAAAAGTTGTTCCATCGCTTATTCTTGGAATTATTAGCGCAGCATTTATAGCATCTAATTTTGCGCCGATAGAAACAATAAAACTAACTTTTGAATGTCTAAAAAATCAGGCTTTAGATATTGGAAATTTATATGTATTTTCTTATCTAATATTGCTGGGAATTATTCTTGCAGTAATTACTAAAACTGGTGGTGCATTAGCCCTGGGAAAGCTGCTAACAAAAAGAATAAAAAATGCAAAAAGTGCAGAGAGCACTTCACTAACTTTATCAATTGTTCTTGCGATAGACGATTATCTAAACTGCTTAACAACTGGATTTGTTATTAGACCAATTGCAGACAAATTTAAAATTGCACGTATTAAATTATCATATTTAATAAATTCAATGACATCATCTACAACAATATTAATTCCATTTTCTTCATGGGCAGGTTATTTAATAAGCCAATTCATACAATCTGGAATAACAACTGATACAACAAAAACAATTTTGGTTAACGCTGACCCATTAAGTGCATATTTACAGACAATTCCATATATATTTTATTCTTTTTTAATTATTGCCACTAACATATTTATTGTTAGAGGAGAAAAGGGCTTCAGCACAATATCAAAACACGAAAAAATTGCAAAAGAAACTGGAAATTTATTTGGTGGAAAATCACCTATAGACACCGATATTAAAGTTAATGTAGATATCGAAAAAGTAAAAATTGTTGATTTTCTTCTACCAATGTTAACACTGCTTGCAACATTTTTTATAGGTGTTTTATATTCAGGAAATTTTATTTTATTTGGTGGAACAAATAATTTTGTTGAAGCATTTAAATCTGCTCAAATTATAAAAACACTCTTTTATGTGGGATTAATTACAGCCTTTATAACTTTAATTTTTGCATTATATAGAAAAACTATAAACTTTAAAGAAGTTCCTGAACTATGCAAAGAAGGCGCCATATTAATTTTACCCGGTATAATTTTGATATTTTTTGCCTGGACTTTCAGTGGATTATCAAGAGAATATCTTCACACAGGCGAATATTTAACAGGATTAATTTCCGGGACAATTAGTCTATCTTTTTTACCGTTAATATTTTTCTTGGTTTCGGGATTAATAACAATAATAATTGGCTCTTCATGGGGCACAATTTCATTAATGTTGCCAGTTGCTGTTGAAATTGTTACACATTTAGCAAATGTAGGATTACCAATAGAACTAAACAGCGTATGCCAACTATTGCCATGTTTAGGTGCAATTTTTGCGGGCGCTGTAGCTGGCAACCATTTATCACCTGTTGCAGATATCTCTATAATGACCGCTACAAGTACAAAAGTTTATCATATGGATCATGTTAAGGCACAATTTGTTTATGCAGCGCCAGTATTTTTATGCACTGCATTAGCATACTTGATAAGTGGATTAATAGGTTGTGAAAGCAGGCTATTGAATATTTCGCTTTCATTTGGGAGTGCGCTCATAACCTGCTTAATTGTGATTAGTTTATTGAGTAGAAAGAAAAACTAGCTCTTTGCTAAACTTTTTATGGGGGAATGGTTTTTTCCTTTTTTTGGAAAATCATGCCATTTTTTTTAAAAATAGTTAATAAAAAATCGCTCATTTACAGGTTTGATCATGCGTTTGCCCCTATTTGTTTTTTTGCAGACTATTGACTTTGAAACTCAAGTTTAAATATATTATAAATAATATTAAAATATGGAGGAAATGATGAAAAAAATCCTAAAAATTACTATTTTTTTGCACTGTAGTTCAATCTGCGCTACGGATTATAATATTAATCCAGCTGATTATAATCTAACTTTAATAAAAAATTTTCAAGACATAGGTTTAGACATATCTTCTTATACTTTCAAACAGGGCGTAATAAGTACTGAAGAAAATAATGGAAAAATATCTGTAAAATATGAGCCTGTAAATATAACGTTAATACTGAAGAATTGGATGTTAGCGCCTACTGAAATTGACATAGATTCGTTAATAAATAATGGGTCCTTACAGGAATTTACAAACATACAAAAGAAAGTAATTCATGGTTTAGAAAAACAACAAATGGATATTAATATACAAATTACGGATAAAGATATACTAAATAACGCCTTAATATTTTTCCCACGCAATGATAATTGCAATTATCATGATATTGCCAATAATTTAGCAAAGAAATTAAATATTAAAATGGGTGAAGACGAAATATTAAGCGAACTAAAAAACACCGTCAAAACAATAGAAAAATGCTCAAATAAAAACTATAATTTAAACATATCACATTGTAAACAAATTGTTGCAGGATTTACTGATAGCTTCAATAGAATGAATAATATTATAAATAATACTAATGAACAAGATCAAAGTACTAATTTAACAATCGCATGCCTACTCCAAGAGATCAGCCATCCAAAATCTTTCAGAGAAAAGGTATTAAATGCAAATTGTGACCAGCAATTTTCAAGCGAAACTTATTATGATTTATCAGATGTAACAATAAATAAAGACGGTGAATCTTACAAATTGGTCTATTCTAAAAATAATCAGGAAGTCAGTTTAGAATCACTTAAGAATACTAGTTGCAAAATTGTTGAAGCTACGAAAACATATCTCAGTAAAGGTTGCGGCATCCAACAATTTAGCTTTTAATATAATAAAAAGTATTATTTAGAAAGATTTTCACTTAAACAGACAACGCCATCTTCAACAATCCAGTAATTATCCTCAATTCTTACACCGAGTTCTTCTTTAGGAATATAAATTCCTGGCTCAATTGTAATAACATTATCTTTTTGTAGCGGCTCACTGTAATCACCAACATCATGAACATCCAAGCCTAAATAATGACCAATGCCATGAATAAAATATTCAGCATAGCCTTTTTCTTTTAAGAATTCTTTTGCCAAATGATGCAAAGATTCATCTTTGTGATTCTCATTAGAAAGCCACAAACCTGGTCTTGCTATAGATGCAATATAATTTTGTGTCTCTAAAACTATATCAAAAATTTCTTGTTGTCGTTTGCTAAAACTAGAAACTGCAAAAGTGCGTGTCAAATCTGAACAATAATGTTTATACATTGACCCAATATCAATAACAACTAACTCACCATTTTTTAATTCTTTATCTGAGCCTGTATAATGCAAAACTGTAGAATTTTTACCACTAGCTACTATTGATGGAAACGCATTTTCAGAATCTGCTGCAGTAAAAACATATTCTATTGCTGCTTTTATTTCTGCTTCAGTTGCACCAGCTTTTATCGCATTTTGCGCAGCCTCAAAACTCATTGAAGTAATATCAATTGCTTTATAAAGGAGCTCTATTTCATGCTTATCTTTAACCTGTCTTAATTGCGCAATAAATAGTGAAATATCATTTAATTTATCACTAAAATCTACAAACTTTGCTAATCTTTCTAACAAAAATAACTGCTCAGAATATGGGCCAACATTTTTAGGACATGTAGTAAAAATGTTGTCTGTCTCTGACAATATTTTTATTAAATTTCTGTAAGTTGCTTCATTAAAAAACGGCTTTATTGAATAACCCCTTATTTCATCACCTAAAAAATCCTGGTCGTCCACAGAATCAACTAAATTTTCTTGAATCACCCAATCTGCTCTATTAGTTGCAAATTTCGGTACTAATAATGTAGATTTAAAAGTTGCAATATCAATTAGAAGAACAATTCCAGGTTCATTAATGCCTGTAAAATAATAGAAACTACTATCCTGAACAAATTTAGTACGCTCTTGCTCAAAACCTGAAAATAATAAAATTTTGCCGGATTTAGCTGATATTTTCTCTACTAATTTTTGTCTGCGTTCTTTATAAATTGACACTTAAAATGGCCTTCTATCTTTTAATGCTTTATTTAAAGTTAATTTGTCTAAAAATTCTAATGATGAACCTATTGGAACCCCTTTTGCCAAACATGTAATTTCTAAATCAAAATTCTTTAATTTATCTGCAATATACGCTGCTGTAGCTTCACCTTCTGGAGTTTGATTTAATGCTAAAATCAACTCTTTAAAATTTCCTATTTTTACACGGTAAATTAATTCAGAGATCTTTAGATCTTCTGGACCGATACCTTCTAATGGATAAATTGAACCACCGAGAAGATGATAAATTCCATTATAATCCGATGATCTTTCTATAACCAAAAAATCCTGCCAAGTTTCAACTACACATATTTGAGATGAATCTCTTTTTGGAGAATCACAATAAGAACACTCTTTATCTTTTTCTTGCCAAATATAACATTTATTACATTGAATTAATTTATCTTTCATCTGTAATAAATTGGCACAAAAAAGTTCGCATTTTTCTTTTTCCATCTCAAGAAAATAAGATGTAACTCTATAAATATTCTTTGATGCTAAATATGGAACCTGTTGTAAATTTTGGATAAATTTGGCAAGAATATCTGAATTTTCCATTAAATCTTCTGAAATTTATTTACAATCACATTTTGTAATGCAGATAAAAGTGTACTAACGGCAATATAAAGTGACAAGCCCGCAGAAAAACTTACTGTAACAGCTGCAAAAACTAAAGGCATAAGATATCCTGATATTTTTGAAGATGGAAGTGATTTTTTTTGACCAGAAGATGATGTCGTCATCCAGACCATTCCAATACCAACTAATATTGGCAAAATATAATATGGATCTGGCATAGATAAATTTGGAATCCAAAGAAATGGCGCTTTATAGAGTTCAATTGCATTAGCCAAAACACGCTGTAACGGAAAGAAAACTAATGGCTGAATAAGCAACATTGTCAAACACCCGCCCATTCCCTGTAGGCCATGTTTTTTTACTAGCTCTGCTTTTTCTTCTCTTAATCTTTCCGGATCGTTTCTATATTTTTGTTCTAGATGCTGCATTTTTTGTTGTAACTCTTTCTGGCTTTTTGTCATTTTTTGTATACCACGCTGACTACGAATGGTAAACGGCAATATTAAAAGCTTTATCAGTAATGTCAGCAATATAATAGCAATACCATAATTTTTTACATAATTGCATAACCAATTTAATAATTTAAGAAGAGGCAAACATAAAAATTCCCACCAACCGAACTCTAAACTGCCTCCTAATTTAGGATTAACAGATTTCATTAACTCTACTTTTTTAGGACCAAAATAGAATGTCAAAGTCCATGAAGAATCTGATTCAATTTTTGGTGTTTCCAAAATACTTACAATGGAAGTACCAGTATCATTAACTTTGTAATAACCACGTTGAGCAAACTTATCATGATCTACTGCCATTGCATGAACAAAATATTTATCTTCAGAGCCAAACAGTGCCGGCTGACTCCAATAGCGTCCCTCTTTTGCGATGCCTACACTCTTTTTAACTAAGTTAGTCTCATCTACTATGCCCTGAATAATATCATCTTTTAATGTTGGAACTGATGGCGAATTAAACAATAATCGTAAACGAGTCTCTTTTTTTGTTTTTAGATTAATTTCTAAATCTAATTTTGGAATCTCTTTATAAACAATAAAATTTTTTATAATAGATTTATCTGATGATTCGTAAGAAAGTTTAATTACATCATCAGTTTCACTTTGATCTATAAGCTTATAATTTAATGTAGTTTCACCTGGAAATGCTACCAAAAAACATTTGTCTACAGTCTGTTGTTGCTGATCCAAAGTAGTTAATAATATAGTTTCATTACCAATTTCATGCTTAAATTCAACTTTGTCTAGCGTTGCGCCCAATGTTGAAAATGTAAATTTAGCAAATTGAGTCTCAACTGATGTAAATTTTTGTTCTAAATTTATATCTGAATTTACAAAATCTACACCAAATTGTAACGGTCTATTAATCTCTTCTATTTTTGGAGCTACATAACTTTTTGTTTGTGATTCATCTGGCTGATTGTTTAAAAAATAACGAATTGTAAATGCGCCTAGAACGCCTATGGCGATCGGCAAAATTAAATCTTTAATGTTCATATATGGCCTTTAAATTAAATGCTAATTTCCAGAAAAATAGATCCTGACACTTCGACTCATTACATTCGCTCAGTGCGACCGGTCATGGTTGAGCGAGCCGATAGGCGAGTCGAACCATGAATCAGGAACGGCGGTCTTTATCTTCGCGTCCCGCTGCTCGACGTAGCAACATGTTACTGAAGTCTGCGTCGAGATGATTGTCTGACCCGATCATACTGAGTATCTTACGTAGCCTTGGCGAAGTAAGATGTATCGAAGTATGCATTCGGGGAATGAAATAATCACTTTATAGCATACCAAAGCATCCATAAAAAGCTAATAGTAAGCTACGTAGTTAAACTATCAATTTAACAATTTTCACTAAAATATAGATTTTAAGAATATCAGTTTGTTAAAAAGTTTCCAGATTGAAATTTTAGAAAAGGAGATAACCATGGCCAAAATGGAAAAGAAACGATTCAGAATAGGAGAGCTTTCAAAAAAATTACGTCTGGAAAGCTCGGTAATAAGATTTTGGGAAAAAGAATTTTCAATTTCAGCGCAACGTTCTGATGGACAACAACGATATTATACAGAAGAAGATTATAATAAATTTAGCTTAATAAAAGAGCTACTACATGTTAAAAAATTTACAATTGCCGGTGCCAAAAAAGAATTGTCGAGTAATAATAATGAATTTATGATCAAAGTGGTTCCATCTAAGTTAGAAAAAGATATAATAGAATTACATAAGAAATTGATAAAATTAAGAGAACTGCTTTAGTAGCTTTTGCCAAACCGCTCATATGGTTCGACGAGCTCACCATGAGCGGCCGCTCGCCCTGAGCTTGTCGAAGGGTGCGAGCAAATTCCGAAAAGAGATCTAGTGTATAAAAAACAATCACACATTCATTTTGTAGGAATAGGCGGTATCGGAATGAGCGGTATCGCTACAATTTTGTCATACCAGGGATACCAAATTTCTGGTTGCGATTTAGATTTGTCACAACAGAGTGTAAAAAATTTACAATCTATTGGATGCTTAATAACAGAAGGACACAATTCTAAATCATGTCAGGACAAATCAATTGATATTGTTGTCTATTCTTCTGCAGTTAAGCCAAGCAATCCAGAAATTATTGAAGCACAAAAACGGGGCATTCCAATTATTCCAAGAGCGCTAATGCTAGCTGAACTAATGCGTACAAAATATAGTATTGCAATTGCTGGTTCACATGGAAAAACAACTACAACATCAATGATATCCCATATTTTAATGGAAGCGCGTTTAGATCCAACTTTAATTATTGGTGGCCATCTAAAAAGCATCTCTAACAATGCAAAATTTGGCTTAGGTGATTTTTTAGTAGCTGAAGCAGATGAAAGCGACAGATCATTAACACATCTTCATGCTACAATTGCAATTTTAACTAATATAGATTTAGAACATCTAGAAACATATAAAGACTTTGAAGATATAAAAGATACTTTTAAAAAATTTCTTAATAATATTCCATTTTATGGCAAAGCGATAGTATGCATAGAAGATCCAGGCGTAGAAGAAATTTTGCCAATTCCACATATAAAAATTATAAAGTATGGATTAAGCAATAAAGCAAATATTTGGGCCGATGATCTAAATTTAGAATCATCTCATTCAACTTTTAATGTTTATAAAGATGATAAACTACTGGGCAAAATAAATTTAAATATTCCGGGCAAACATAATGTTTTAAATGCATTAGCAGCAATAACGTTGGGCCTAGATTTAGAGTTGTCGTTCGAGACGATCTACAAAGCTTTAAAAAGTTTTAAAGGCGTAGAAAGAAGATTTTCATATCACGGTGTTACAAAAAATGGCGCCGAGATTTTTGATGATTATGGACATCACCCAAATGAGATTTTAAATACTCTGTTAATTGCACGCAAAAGGGCTAAAAATAAATTACGAGTAATTTTTCAACCTCATAGATATTCACGCACAGAAAAGCTATGGCAACAATTTATAGATACTTTTAAAAATAACCCTGTAGATGAACTTATTATCACAGATATTTATCCAGCAAGTGAATTGCCCATTGAAAACATAACCGGCGAAAACTTTGTTAAAGATTTTCAAAAACAGAATCCCAACTTTCCAATTAAATATCTACCGTTTGATAAAACTTTTTCCAATTTTATTGATTATATAAACAGCAACGCCCAACAAGATGATCTTGTCCTCTTGCTAGGCGCAGGTAAATTAAATTTGATTGCAAACAGAGTTATCTAGCTAACAAGGCAAGAATGAGCTCCTGTAAGGCATCGCTCGATAAAACTCTTTAGAATGATTGCCACAGTTGTCAGTAGCAGAATTTATTTGAAAACATTCCCCTGTCGGATACTGGCACATCGTATTATACCGTCCATTTGTACAAACTAATTCTTCATTGCAATGCGCACCACTAACTTTACTAGTCAAAACCACCACTAACATCACTAGCAAAAATTTTGTATTTTTTTTCATAATACTCTCCATTTTTAAGCCAGTCATTCACTTTGGATAGGCTCCTAATAAAGAGAGTAGCAATAACAAGAAGAAGAAGTCAATAGAAAATTTCAATTTGCAACAAAATTAAGCGTTTCTTGCAAGTTCCCTGATTTTCAACCATAATGTACCCAAAAGTTGTCTGATTTTTAACCCTACTGCGCATAAACCAGCCGTCGCTAAAGCTATGGCGGTCATGAGCTGCGTAGGGCAAGCCATATTCACCAAAGCCGAGGAAATTTATTTGGAAAGATTTATTGATAAAGAGCTGCTAGATTGGAGCAAGCAAAAGAAATTTAAACCTCTATTATTACGTGGTGCTAGACAGGTAGGAAAAACATTTACTGTGAGAAAACTGGCAAAAAACTTTGATAATTTTATAGAAATAAATTTTGAAAGCAATCCTGAATTTAGAGATATTTTTAAACCAAATTTAGATGCTCATAGGATATCAAGAGCAATTTCAGGAATAACGTTGGAAAAAATTGTTCCAGGAAAAACTTTGTTATTCTTCAAAATTAAATTTGATTGTAAACAGGGTTATAATAACTAAAACTTATTTAACTCATATTAAGTTTTAGTTATTATAAGGGCACGTCCCTGCATCACATACTGCGCAGCCAAAAGCACAATACCCAGCTGCATATCCGCTCCCCTGAGAATTGGTAGAAGTACCACCATTACACTTCAAGCAACAAGTAGTAAGCGATGTTTCGCATGCCCATAAATTCAGGTTCAGCATTGATAAAGTCATCATCATAAATATTACTTTCTTCATAAGCGTCTCCTTTTTAATCCAGCCATTCACCCTGAATAGCCGCTGGTAAATTAAATTTGATTGCAAATAGAGTTGTCTACTACTACTGATAATTTAGCTGTAAGTTAATCTGGGTCAGTAGGAGCCTCGCCACAGAATGTATTTGGATCAGTCACCGCGCATCCAGACACACAATAAGCTTGATCATATCCCGACCCAGACGCGCTGACTGTAGTTCCACCGTTACATTTCAAACAGCACAGTCCTCCCGCGTCGCTAAATCTTGAAAAACACAGAACTAACAAAATTATTATTGTCCTCTTCATAAATAAAGTCTCCTTTTTAATCCAGCCATTCACCCTGAATAGCTCATAATAAACAGGATAGCAAGAAGAAGAAGAAGAAGTCAAGAAAATTTTCAATTTGTAACAAAAAAATCAATGTTGCTTGCAAGTTCTCTGATTTTCGACCATAATATACCTAAAAGTTGTCTGATTTTTAACCCTACTGCGCATAAACCAGCCGTCGCTAAAGCTATGGCGGTCATGAGCTACGTAGGGCAAGCCATATTCACCAAAGCCGAGGATATTATATTGGAAAGATTTATTGATAAAGAGCTGCTAAATTGGAGCAAGCAAAAAAGATTTAAGCCTCTATTATTACGTGGTGCTAGACAGGTAGGAAAAACATTTACTGTGAGAAAACTGGCAAAAAACTTTGATAATTTTATAGAAATAAATTTTGAAAGCAATCCTGAATTTAGAGATATTTTTAAACCAAATTTAGATGCACATAGAATTGCAAGAGCAATTTCAGGAATAACTTTGGAAAAAATTGTACCAGGAAAAACTCTATTATTCTTCGATGAAATTCAAGCTGAACCTCAAGCAATTTTAGCACTTAGATACTTTTATGAGATGATACCTGATCTGCATCTAATAGCAGCAGGCTCTCTATTAGATTTTGCAATTGAATCTGTTGGAATACCTGTAGGCCGTGTAGAATTTCTGTATATGTATCCATTATCTTTTATAGAATTCTTGAATGCTATGGGTGCAACAATTCTAACAAACGAGATTTTAAATCATAAAGTTGAGATTCCAATGGAAAATGCAGTGCATCTAGAACTGTTAAGATATGTAGCACAATATCTTGCTATAGGCGGGATGCCTGAAGCTGTCTATTCATGGGTAACCGAGAAAGACCCACTTATATGTTTCAAGATACATCAGACATTAATTAATTCTTACAAGCAAGATTTCTCTAAATATGCAAAAAAATTCCAGATAAAATATCTGGACATTTTATTACGTGACATACCAAGACAAGT
>Ga0155637_110_pt1 | contig 11105 bp, 14 predicted proteins | sample RifCSPhighO2_12_FD_107294 | JGI IMG/M metagenome (GOLD analysis project Ga0155637, IMG submission 107294) | candidate division TM6 bacterium RIFCSPHIGHO2_12_FULL_32_22
CAAATTGCATACCTTCAACAACTTCTAATTCATTTTCCATGCCTTTTGCTTCTTCGACAGTGATAACACCATCTTGACCAACACGTTCCATTGCATCTGCAATTAAACTGCCAATAATGTTATCTGAATTAGCTGAAATTGTAGCAATTTGTTCAATCTCTCTTTTGCCACTAATTGGCTTTGACATGTTTTTGATTTCTTCAACTGCAGCTTGTACAGCTTTTTCTATTCCACGTTTTAGTTCCATTGGATTAGCGCCAGCTGTTACATATTTTTGACCTTCTTTATAAATGGCCTGGGCTAAAACTGTTGCAGTTGTTGTTCCATCACCAGCAACATCTGCTGTTTTGCTTGCAACTTCACGCACCATCTGTGCGCCCATGTTTTCCCATTTATCTTTCAGTTCAATCTCTTTTGCAACTGTTACACCATCTTTAGTAACAATTGGAGATCCGAAAGCTCTCTCTATTGCAACGTTTCTACCACGGGGCCCAAGAGTAACTTTTACCGCATCTGCTAACTTATCAACACCATCTAAAATTTTATTTCGAGCTTTTTGCCCAAATATAATATTTTTTGCTGCCATATTTTACCTCAAATTTATTAAAATTTATTATGTAAACATTTATCTTTGCACTGTACCTAAAAGCTCATCTTCACGAATAATTAGATAATCATCACCGGCTTCAGTTCCGGAATATTTTCCAAAATATACAACGTCGCCAACTTTTACTTGCATTGGTATCGCTTTACCTTCTGGTGATAATCTTCCAGCACCTATTGCAACAACTTCCCCTGTTTGCGCTTTATCTTTTGCTGCATCCGGAATTATTATTCCTCCTGGTGTTTTATCATTTATCTCTATTCTTTTTATTAACACTCTGTCATAGAGTGGTTTTATTTTTTCGAACATGTTTTTTTCTCCCTATTAATAACCAAATCCCAGTCACCCTGAGCGAGCTTTAGCGAGTCGAAGGGTAAAAAGTCGCCTAAGTCATGCTTCGACTCATTAGCATTCGCTCAAGCATGACCGGATTGAGAAATTGTTCAACAATTATTCACAAATTTCTTATCAATACTTTAATTCAATAATCGAAAATTTTCAACAAAATCTTAGTCAATTTCTATCAACTTTTCTAAAAATTATTATTTAAGATTAATTGACGCAATTGCACTCATCAGAACATTTGCAATCAGAACAGCTTCCTGGTCTATTGCTACCGCAGCATTCATCAGCTATTTCGGAAGCCATTTCTTGCGACTCTCTCTTTATTTTATCAACAACTTCTTGTACTTTTTCTGGTGTCGGCTGATAAAGATCCATAATATTATTTCCCGGATCTCTAAAGCTTACCATAATTCCATGTTCTGGTGCTTGTGGTTCATTCATAAAATGAACACCCTCTGTTTTAAGCTGTTCATAAGCTTTTTTAAGCTCTTTTATTTCAAGAACTATCCCAGTATGATGCTCAGGCAATTCTTGTGCAGTTGGACATAAGCCTATTTTTACGTCACCTACTGAAAACTCTGCCCATTGCCCTTTTATGTGAAACCTCTTTTTAAAGCCCATTTTGTCGTAGAATTCTACTGCTTTTTCTATATCAGGCTGTAGCAAAATTAACATGCCAACCTTAATGCCATAATCTGTCATGATTTAAACCTTTCTATTTTGTATTTTTTTTAGACTACAAACCTGTTATTTACAGTATAACATCCCTTATAAAAATAGTAAAAAATAGAACAAGCCACCATTTGACAGATCTGAAAATTTCAAATAGAATATAATCAAGGTTAAATTTTTTAGGGGGAAATTGGAGGTTTCTACTAATGTTAAAGAAAATAATTTGTCTATTTACTCTGTTTTTAACTATAAATTCTATCGCTTCAGATAGGGCTTTTGCTTCTGGTATTTTGCGTGAAAATCGCAAGCCAACAGGTTTGTCTGATGCTTTATTAAGTAGAGAAGAATTTATTTATGAAAATAGAGACATAAAACACCAGATTTCTAAATTTATTCAAACTAAAGAAATATTATCTCTTTGGAGACAGAACAAAATTGATAAGTTTGCTGCTTTAAGAGACTTTTTTGTAGCAGTAAATCAACATTATATGGATGCTGATTATGTTAAACAAGAATTCAGAGAGCTTGTAAGAGCTAATTCTCATATTTTTAATAATGATCTAGATAATCTATTTAGCTTTGCAAATTCATTACTAAAAATCAGAAAAGTAGATGAAAGAATTATTGAAATATTAAATGAAATCGGAACTGATTTGCAGCATCAGATAAATTTAGGACATATATTAATAAATAGTATCGATGCAGAAAACTTTGAATATGCAAAAGAATTAATCAAAAATGGCGCGGCGGTTAATATTAACGCTTATGTTATTATAACCAAAACGATTATATCCAGAAATATTAAATTTCTAAAAACAATCGAGCAAGTAGATAAATGCTACATATATAACTACCGTAATTTTTTTAACAACCTAGTTAGACATAACAGATTTATTGCCACGTTACTCTCATTACCAGCAATCAAATTCTATCTAAGCATTCCAGATATAGACGAACAAGATATAAGAAATTTATTAGAACATGCACTATTTTTAAATAAAAGCGCTGTAAAAATTGAAATCATCCAACTATTATTATCCAAATGTGAAACTAGAAATTTATCTCTAAAAGATGATGTCCTAAAGTTTATAATCGAAGATAACGAGCATGAAATTCTAAAATTATTAATAGATAATGGCCTAAAAGTATTACCACAGCATTTAGCAATAGCAACAGAGCATGGCCATGTAGAAACCATCAAGCTTTTATTAGAACATGTTGAACTAAAAACAGAAACTATAGGCTGGATTATCTGCTGGTCTCTATCTGAAAATAGCCGCACTTGTGATGCCGCTGAATATTTATTATCGACTACAAAACGATATAAAACTATTGATAGTTATCGTCTGCTAAACAAAGTAAACGAAATATTAGAATGCGCGCAGAGAAGTGGCGAAAAAAGATCATGCGAGATATTAAAAAAGCTAAAATTAACAAAGAGATTGAAACTAGAAATAGCCGCAAAATATTCGACTATCGTATTAGTAGCTGGCATAATTGGCTATTGCGCAAATTTTATAGGGCGTGCTAGATGACTAAGAAAATAACAAAAATTGCTACTTTTACATTTATATGTGCAACATTAACATGCATGCCATCTGAATTCATAGAATTCAAAATTGAAAAGTCTCTTGTATCTGAAATATCACAATTTAATTACAAAGATGCAGAATCAGCTTGCACTGCAATTTGTATTGAAGCTGCTGCTGAATTAATAGACGCAAATTTAGATATAATAAGACAAAATTTCTGTACACAAACAATAACTCGTGGAAAAAGACTTTATCAAATGCTTGGTGCAAAAGGTTATACAAATTTTCAGGATTATCTAAATAAGCAACTCATTACAGATAAATTAAAAAAAGTAGAAGATATACTAATATCACAAATGCTCGACAACTCATATGTAGAAAATCTTACATATCAAATATTAAAGAGATCTGCGCAAGAAAATTCTTCTATTGCAACAACTTTAACTATCGGAATTTATACATACTTAATAGTTTATAGATGCGATCTAAATAAATGGATATTTTATGATTCACACAGAAAAAATTACAATAACGATCATGGTTCAGGATTTCATATTTTTACTTCACAAGATGATTTTGATAAATATTTGGCAGCCTATATTATCAGATTTCATGAAGATAATTCTTCAGTTATTGATGCAACGTTACTATCTATAAACTGCGAAAATGCAGGGCCTGCACCAGAGCCAGAAGTAACTGTGTCCACAAAGCTTGTATTTAATCCAACGCCATATGATCAATCAGAATATGAGCCAATAACAGCGCCTTCAAAGAGACGTTACTGGATTGTTGGTGGTCTTACAGCCATAGCAGCTGCTGCTTTTACTATTTATAGAAATCATAAACGATAAATTCTTGTTTTCTTTTATTTAACTTCTGTAATATATATCTTATATGTAATCCAGTCACCCTTGTCCAGCCTTCGTAGCCTCTAGGCAAAATCCACGTAAGTTAATAATACTACGGCGGAGTAGGCAGGCGAGTCATAAGACGAGTCGAAGGGTGAAAATAACTTGTTTTATATCATACTTCGACTCATTACATTCGCTCAGTATGACCGAAATAGTAAAATACTGAAAGTATAACATGAAAATATATGTATCATTGCTTAACGCCGATAAACTAAGTCTAGAACAAGAGATAAAAAAATTAGAGCCTTATTGTGACGGTTTTCATATAGACGTTATGGATTTCCATTTTGTTGAAAATTTGGCATTTGGAATTTCAACCGTAAATGAAATTTTAGAATTAACCACAAAACAAATCTGGCTTCATTTAATGGTAGATAATCCTGCAAAATATCTTCATTTAAATCTTTTTAAACTAAGAAGAAATGATATTTTTTCATTTCATCTTGAAACCACTCACAACAAAACTGTAGAACTAATTTCAGAAATTGAAGAAAAAGGGCTAATTTCCAACTTATATGTAAATCCAGAAAGCGATATTAATATGATTAAACCATATACAGTTGAAATTGATCAGATAACTTTAGTTGCTACACGCAATCCTGAATTCTCTGAAAAGAAATTTGTTGAACATGTCTTTTTAGATGCCACTTATGACAAATTAGAAAATCTAATTAAAAATAAAAAAGAACATAATTTAAAATATACCATTGCAATCGATGGCGGCATAAACTTAGATAACATTCAAAAACTACAATCACTTGGCGCTACTGAATTTGTAATAGGCTCTGCCCTTTTTGAAAGTAAAGATCCTGTTGAATTCTTGAAAGAAATTAAAAAGCGCTAATTCTCTTGTATTTCACTCTTAATAAATATTAATTTGCAAATATTCATAGGGGATTAAGGGAATGAAATACAAATTAATATTTCTATTGAATTTATCGTTTTTTGCACAATCAATGGATGAATTAAGACAATTAATAGAAGAATGTAAGCGAACAAGAGTGCTTGCTTTAGAACTTAAAAAAGAAGCCGCCATTTTAATATTACGGTCCAACAATCTATCAAAACGGTGTGCAAGCTTACATCAAGATGCTTCACAATTGCAACAAGATTTAGAAGATATTTCACAAAAACATAATTCAATGCAAGAGCAATCGCAAATAATTTATAATTGTTTTAAAAATGGTTGATCTTTTATTTTTTTTATGAATAAAATATCAACATGAAAAATTTATTAATATTTATTTTGATCAATTTTTTTAATTTACATTGTGCAGATAAACCGGAAATACAAAAAAGACTAGAAGAAAAAGAACGCAGAAGAGCGATATGTCTTCAGAAAAAACAGCTATTGGCAAGACTCGTACCTCAATATCAACAAATAGGACAACAAATTGAGCAGCTGGAAAGAGAAATCGCAGAATTAGATCCACAAGATTCACCAAGAGCAGAAGCTCTACCGATGGAAGAAACTTTAATACAAACTTCACCACCACTTCCCGCAAGAAGCCCTAGGCGCTTTAACTCAGAAAGCTCCAATGAACTTCTAAAATTTGCTGCATTGCAATCAGCAAGAAGACGTGGCAGTCCGGAATGCGAATAATTGGTTGATCTTTGAATCATTAAGCACTATAATTACGCTGAAAATTTAAGGAGATATCATGAAACGTCTTTTGCCGTTAATGTTATTAATACCATTAAGCAGTAAATGTCCGCCAAAATTTATTGCAAGAAGAACCGATCCTGAAACATCACCTCAATATCCAAAACCGACAACACCGCCACCATTAGAACCTACACCGGCTGAAGTTGCTGCTGCTGATGCTGCAAGAGCAGCAGAAAAAGAAAGAAGAAGACAGCTAAAAGCTGAAATGGATAGATCTGCACAAGCATTACAAAGAATCGCAGCAGGTTCACAACCGCCAGCTGCAGCAACTGATTCTGAAATTGCAGCTTTAACTCAACCGGAATTAGCAACTTGGGTTGAAGACTCAATATTTCCATTATCAACTATTTCAAAAGGGTGGGGAATTATTGATAGAGATATAAAATTAGCGCTAGATGCAGATGAAACTTCCGCTTTATTAAAGTCTGAAAAAGATCGCGTAAGAACAATTCGTAGATTGCTAAGAGCATTAGAATTAACATCACGTAATGGCCATGAACACTGGTATGAAGAAGCAACAATTCAATGTGTTGAACGTATAAATGAAGGCAGATTAGAAGTAGCTCGTGACGAAGCTGATGCAATTTCTAAAAGAATTAAAGAATGCCAAAGTCAACATGAAAAAGAATTAGCTGATTTTGAAAGAGAAAAAAGAAAAAAAATATTTCTTTTAAGCCGAGCTCACGATATTTTACGCATCGCTGCAAAATTAGATCCTATAGATCATTCAAGAGAATTTGTTAGCACACCGCGTAGATTGACAAAAACTATGTATGAACATCAAGTTTATAAAGACGAAACCCATCCTGAAGAAGCTGGTCCCGCTACAGAATAATTACAATAACGTGCAAGCAGATTGTTTTGAAACTTGATCAAAACTTGAATATATCGAATTAATAGAATGATCAACTAATTCTCTTGTAATCGATTCATTAGAAGCTTTAAAAGCAAACGGCTTCATTTTAGCTGGCTTATATTCATTACGCCTAGATTGCTCTCTTAAAGCTTCTCTTTTTAGCTTTAGACGAAGATTATGATCAAGTTGATTCAAATGCATATTTCTAGTTAGCATCTCAATAATAATTTTTTCATGCAGTTCAAGAAAATTAATTATTGCATACCTATAAGCAATAAAATATTTTTCTGGCTTCTTTGCTCTATAATAAACTTTATAAAATATTTCGGCTGCTTTATGGGTATCTTGTAAATCAACGAGAGAATTCAAAAAATAGTCCAAATTTGTATTGTCTAGGAATTGACATATAGATACAATCTTAGATTCATTAATTTCACTAAAAATTAGGTCTTTAATATGATAAGACTCTTCTCTATTAACAGGCTTAACTTCAGGCTGACGAACAATCCTTGAATCAGTCGAAAAAACTGCAAGCTTGGGCGCTAATGGCACAGAAAAACTAGGCTTTAAACAGCCAGATTTCACCAGTTTTTCAGCAGATTGTGACAGAGCAAAAATGGATAAAAATAGTAAAAATTGCTTTTTCATAAGTATAAAACCTCCAATAACTATTCTACTAGAAAATATAAAAAGTGCAACTGGTGGCAAACTATTGATTTTTGATGAAATTAGAGATTAGTCTGTTTATTAGGAGCTAAGTTGTTATTCATTCAATGGTTCGATACAATTTTTTTTCAAAAAATCACTCACCACGAACGGCCCGTTCATCCCGAGTGATTGCAAAGCAATCGTATCGAGGGATTTATTTCAAAATGGTTCTATTAATAAGGCAAGAACAGATGAAAAATTTTATACCATTGGTAATATTTATGATATCAAATTCAAAGCCAAAAATTATTGTAGTTAGACATGGCCAATCTGATCACAATATTCCACATATTTATAATTCCAGCCTAAATGATAAAGTTTCACATTTGACAGAAAAGGGTAAGGAACAAATTAAAGAAACTGCAAAAGAGCTTATAAAGCTGGGCGTTAATAATAAAAATGTCTCTGCAATTTATGCGTCACCATTTCCAAGAACGCAAAAAACTGCTGAAATTTTAGCTGATGCTGGATTATTTGACCCAAAAAGAATCGCGGTAGATAACAGAATAAAAGAACAAGACGCAGGAACTTTAGATGGCAAACCGGCATTAGAAGATGATAATCTTTTAAAAAATTATGGCGGAGAAAGTTACGCTGATGTTGATAAAAGAATAGAGAGCTTTCTTAAAGATTTAAAGCCTAAAGATGGTGAATATATAATTGTTGTAACGCATGAAAAAATTGCAAAAGAGTTAATAAGAATTATTTCTGGAAAAGACAAAATTTTAAATACAGGGCAATTTATTATTTTGAATCTCAATAAATGAAAAATATATTAATTTTAATTATAATACCAAATTTATATTGTAAATTTATAATCATGAGACATGGTTCATCTGAAACAAATGCTAAACATATTTATAATTCAAATCCACAAAATCCAAATTATGTGATATCGAATTTAACTGAACATGGAAGAAAGCATATAGCCAAAGACGCACAACTTCTAAGAAAATTAGGTATAAATGATAATAATATCTCTCATGTTTATGTATCACCAATGCCTCGAGCTCAACAAACAGCTGAAATTTTGTATAAAAATGGGTTATTCAAACAAGAAAAAATTAAAATTGAACCAAAACTTACTGAAAGACAAGCTGGTTACTTAGAAAATACGCCATCTCAACCTAAATTAGATTTAAGGCCATATGGTGGTGAAAATTCTGAAGATGTATATAAACGCAATTTAGAATTTTTACAAAATTTAGATATCGATGCCAAGAAAAATATCATCATTATCACACATAAGTCTGATATCAAACAACTTACAAAAATAATATCTGGAAAAGAAAAAATTTTAAATACAGGTGAATTTGTTATCTTGCCATTTAACATAATCTTGAATTAATTAAAAAATAATTGCTATATTTTCACATAATTTAAAAAGTTAGGAGAAGTGAGATGAGTAATCTATTGCACAAAACTAAAATTAATATTCCTGAAAGAGCTAGAATTGAACTAATTGCTATGCTAAACAATTCTTTGGCATCAACAGCAGATCTTTATGCACAATTAAAACAGGCTCATTGGAATGTAAAAGGGCCAGAATTTATATCTCTTCATAAACTATTTGATGAAATTGCAGAAGAAGTTGAAGGACAAGTTGATACTTTAGCCGAACGAGCTACAAGTTTAGGCGGCACCGCATTAGGAACCTTGCAAGAAATATCAAAAAATACGCAGATTAGAACTTATCCTGTAGATATTTTTTCAGCAAGAGAACATCTAGAACATTTAACACATAATTTTGCAATTCTTGGCGAACTATCACGCAATAATATAAAAGCTGCAGAAGAATTAGGCGATATCGCAACTGGAGATGTTTATATCGTTCTAGTTAGAATGTTAGACAAAAATCTCTGGTTCTTAGAGGCACATTTACAAAAATAATTATTTTTTACAGTGATCCCATAATGCTAATGCACCAGGACCGCCGATAATTATTGCTAAAGAAAATAGAATTAGATTTAAAGGATACTCAAAGCCGCCATTTTGGATAAAGTATCCTTTATCTAAATGTACATAATAGATTGCGCCGATCATTACACCAATTACAGCAAGAGCGCCTAATTCAGAAAATATTCCTAGGAATAATAGAATGCCACCGATAAATTCTGCAAATGCTCCTAAATAAGCAAGCCATGTTGGAATATGTAAAGTTGCAGCCCACTGAATAAAACCATCTAATCCTGGCCCCCCAAAAAGACCTAATACTTTTTGCGCACCATGAAAAAAGAATATCGAACCCAAAGTTAATCTTACAAGTAACAGACCAAGTTCCGGAAATCTTTTAAACATACTTTCACCTTTTTTTAAATGAATTTATAAATTGATCCATTAATTGTCAAATTGACTTCATCCCTTCTTTGCAAAATCATGTCTATAAGCTTATTAACTTTTTCTAATGGTTGATATTCATATGCTTTTGACCAAGCTTGTTCTAATAATGCCCTATCTAATTTTTTAAAAGCATCATAAGTAGCTTTTGAACAATGATCAGTGTAGTTGATAGGCACAGATTCATTATTTTTGTAATATTGTATCCATAGTCTATTATTCCAAACAACACAGCATAAAGATTTATAAGAACTGTTCCAATGTTTTAAAGTTCTTTTTGAGACATTAAAACCATCTAATCGTTTTACAAATTCATCATACTTAATAGGAAGTTTTATTATTTGAGCTTTATCAAAAGGAAAATTTATTTTTTCTGAAACATACGAATCATCGTACAATCTCTGCACAAATGCATGTTCTCCATATCTAGATTGGCTAAAATTAATTATTCCTGCATTATCAATTAATGCAAGCTTGGCTTTTTGTGATTCCTGATTAAATGCTATTATTTTATTGCCATGATGCGTGTCCCACTGTCCAAGAATATAACAAAACATATACATCCTATTAATTTCTTCATCATCAAGAATAGAAAAAGCTTCTTTATATTCTTTGTTTTTTAATAAATCAAATGGCGATTCAACAAAAAATTGCAGACTTCCAAAACGTCCTTCATAAGTTATCAAAACTGTTGGAGGAACTAATTTAAATCCAAGAATTTTGTCAATCTCATACGCAACAATTTCAGCTAAACAATTTTCGATTGCATTAAGATCTTTTTCTGGCTTAAAAACGGCTAATAATCCATTTTCTAATTCGGCTAAATAAACTTCATTAGCAAAATGGTCTATTTTACCATTTGCTTTTAGATACTTATGCATATCTATCAATTTAACTATTGTATTAGTTTTTAATTGCTCTTCTATATTCTGAAAATCCAATCCATCCCAACCAGGTTGTGATTTTAATGAATCAATGTTATATAATAGTAAAATCAAAAAAATTTTTTTTATCATAAAATTAATCTGGATCTTGTTGTGGTTTACACATATTTTATGCACCTATTTACAAAATGGAAATATCATTTAATGCTTATATTAATAGTTATTTCCACATCTGTGTATTATTTTCATCACACAAATTCAGATAAAACTTCTAATCTAATAATTACTTCAGATTTACAAATTTCAAAAAACACAATTCTATATGCATATTCACATTTAGATGAAATTGAAAAAATATTAATAAACGAAGATATAGAATCATGTATAAAGATGTCAGAACATCTAAAAAATGAGGGTAAAACATTTGATGCTGATAATATAATTTGGTTTATAACTTTAAAAGATGGTACAAAGGCTGTCTTTAAACCTAATGAGGATCGGTTTGGAGAAGTTGCAGCATATAGAGCATGTAAATTTCTGGATCTAAAATTAGTTCCACCAACCGTTTTTAGATCTATTAATAATAAAAG
>Ga0155637_168_pt1 | contig 10953 bp, 11 predicted proteins | sample RifCSPhighO2_12_FD_107294 | JGI IMG/M metagenome (GOLD analysis project Ga0155637, IMG submission 107294) | candidate division TM6 bacterium RIFCSPHIGHO2_12_FULL_32_22
AACTACAACAGTAGAACCCATCCAATCACTAAAGTTTGGCCATTTTACTTTAGCCATTTCAACTTTTACTTCTTTAAAAAATTGTAAAAATTGAGTAACACTTTTCATTGTCTTTTGCCTTTATATTTTATTTGGCAGGCCAGGAGGGATTTGAACCCCCAACCTTCAGATTTGGAGTCTGCCGCTCTACCATTCGAGCTACTGGCCTTCATTACTTAGTCTCTTTATGAGTCTTATGCTTCTTACATCGAGAGCAATATTTTTTTAAGTTTAATGAACCCGCAACCCTCTTTTTGGATACTCTTTGAGTATAATTTCTTTCTTTGCAATCTTCACAAGCCAAGTGAGTGGTAATTCGATTTTTCGCCATAAAATTTACCTTGTAACTTTTTTGAATATAAGGAAGCTCAGGTGGAGCCCGCGACCGGATTTGAACCGGTGACCTCTCCCTTACCAAGGAAGTGCTCTACCAACTGAGCTACGTGGGCATGCCCAAAAACTCAGTCTTATATAATAAGACTAAATAAAAAAAAGAAAAAAACAATTTTTTTCAGCTTTTAATGCGATTTTTTAAAAAATGGAGCTGGCGACTGGACTTGAACCAGCAACCTGCTGATTACAAATCAGCTGCTCTACCATTGAGCTACGCCAGCAAACTTAACAAAATTTCAATTTCTGGAGCGGGAAACGGGACTCGAACCCGCAACCTACAGCTTGGAAGGCTGTCGCTCTGGCCAATTGAGCTACTCCCGCCTATAAAACTTTCGCCTCAAAGCTTATCATATAGGTTAAAATAAGCAATATTTTTGGTGGCGAGAGTAGGATTCGAACCTACGAAGGCTGAGCCAACGGATTTACAGTCCGTCCCCTTTGGCCACTCGGGAATCTCGCCCAAAGCATTTCAATTCAGGTTTGGATGACATAATAATATTGGTTTTTTTTAAATATTTCAACTTAAAATTAGCAGAACTCTTGATTTAGCCACAAAAAAGATGCTAGAATATAAAATATAATTAATTTTAATGGGGGGATTTATGAAGAAAAGCCTGATTTTTATACTTTTAATATCAAGTTCTATTTTTGCCTGGAAAGGCAGAATTATACCTTTATTTTACGATACGCAAACTCAAGAATGGAAGCTTTTATTAAGAAAAGATGGCAAATTTTGGGCAGATTTTTCTGTAGTTGCTAAATCCGGCGATAAAAGCGATATCATAGCTTTAAATGCCATAAAATCACAGACTCAAAATAAATATGATGAAAACAATATCGTATATCAAGGTGCTCCCTGGTTCAAAACGCCTAAAGGTGACATAATTCACTTTGCATTAGCCAAACAGCTTATTCCGATGGATACTAACAATTTTGCATGGATCCCGGCAAATGCGATTATTCAGCAACCGCAAGGCGATATCAATATCAATGGGACTAATATTAACCGCAACATATTAACAATGTTAAGATATTATTTACAGCAAGTTTTACCACAATTATCAAAATTACATGCACTCATTTTCCCAGCTCCAGCTCCAACTCCAACTCCTTGTGGGACTTATGATTGGGGTCGTCCTGAAATAAATACAGGAAAGCCAAACACAATATATTTTTACGATACTAAAGATATTTATGAATTCACAAACTTCTATGAAACTAATAACCCAATAACCTTGGAAAATTATGAAGGAATACCATTCGACGGTGATAAATCAAATACTACTTATCAATGGAAAACAGCGGAACAATATTTTCAGGCACAAAAATTTGTAAAAACCAATCCTGCAATTGCACAACAGATTCGCGATATAACTGCTCAACCAAAAAAATCTATTCCGAGACAAGCATTTGATATAGCACAAGCTAATAAACAATCTGTAAGACCAGATTGGAATCATATCAATAGAGACGTTATGCTAAAGGTTGTTAGAGCCAAATTTAGCCAGCCAGGATTAATATCTAGAACAAATATACCATTGCAACAACTTTTACTTAGTACAGGAAATCAGATACTGGTAGAAAACGCTGGGCAAAATGACGCATTCTGGGGAAATGGTGCTGATGGCAAAGGATGCAACCATCTAGGCCAAATTTTGATGCAAGTAAGAAGTGAATTACAAGCAGCTGGTTGCGCAGCCGGGCCTGCGACAACTTAAGATAATTTAGCGCAATTTTTAGACGCATTTTTTGGAATAAATATCGAATGTTAGAACTTTTTTGGGCTTCCAATTTTTATCCTGTTTACAAACTTCGATCTTTCTTCTTTCTTTAATATTTTTATGCACATCGCAAACTCTATTTTCATTTTTAAATTTGCGTCTAATTTCTTTAATTCTATTTACGGATAAATAGCCAGAATTTTTTTCTTTTTCATCATCAGTATTTAATAAATATCGCGCTTCTTTTACACATTCATAGCAATCTAAGTTCTTAAATGATTCCGTATCTGCACGCTGTTCTAAATATTTCTCTACCCAGTTGCGCAAATCAGAATCAAATATCTTAAAAAAACCCTCGGTTTTGGCAAAACATAACAAAATATAAAATAGCAATAAAGCTATAAATATAAAAATTCTAAAAACCAAAAATAGTTGCAAAATAGAAATAATCACAAAAATTATCAAAAATATTATAAATATTATTAGTAAAGCTAAAAATAAAATAGAGTAATCATGCAAAATAAATTTCAAAAATGGATCGTTATATTTGATATGCGTAGCTTCATGCAATGCTCCCTGTCTAAATGCGCCATACGGATGTTCTTGTTTTATAAATTCCATATTTACTGCCAAATAATTTGGTGTTGTAACTGCTATTGCATGCTTATTAAGATCATAATTTAAAGTATGATAGTTCTCTGAGCTAAATCCCTTCACAGGAAGTTTTGAACATTCTGCAACTCCAAAAGTTTGTTGAGCTTCTGAAAACAAAATTTTAACAGGCTCTGGTAATTCCAATAAATCACAATCTTCTGGAATGCTTCTTGTTTCATAATTTGCCACAAAAGTTGTTTCACCAAGCCATTTTAGTAATTTATCTAAATAACTTGGCGCAAATCTATTTTCAAAATGAGCATTAAGCTGAAAGTTAATTAACAAAAAAATTAATAATTTATTCATTATCTTTAAATATAATTCTTGCTAAAAATATCAAAGGTTAAAACTTTTACTTTTACAAAATTATCATTCTTTTTAATAGTAATCTCTTCTCTTTCTTTAATATTTTTATGAACCTCGCAAAGTCTATTTTCTGCTTTATATTTTTTTATAAATTGTTTTATCCTAGAAGAAGATAAATAACCAGAATCCAATTCACGTTCTTCCGGAGAGATCAGAAAATAACTTGCTTCTTTTGCGCATTCATAACAATCTAAATGCTCAAATGCATTTATGTCTGCACGCTGTTCCATATATTTATCTAACCAAACAAAAATTTTATTATCAAATATTTTTAGAATATTATTTTTAGCCGCACATACAGAAATATATGATAAACAGAATAGAATTAGTAGATAAATTCTTATCTTAAATAATTTTTTTACCAATGATAAAAATATTAAAAGAAATAATAATATAGCTATAAATATCATAGCTAACGTAAATGCAATAGAGTAATCCAATAATAAAAATGTTAAAGATGAATCATTATATTTTGCATGTGTAGATTCATGTAATGATACCTGTCTGAATGCTCCATATGGAAACTTAACGTTTAATAAATTTTTATTTATTGCAACATAATCAGGCGTAGTAACACCTGTAGCATATTTGTCAGTATCATAATGCAATACGTCATGATGATCTTCATCATATGCCTTCACAGGAACTCTAGATTTTTCTGATACGCCAACTATTTCTTGTCCTGCTTTAAACAAATCATGAAAACCTTCAGGTAATTCCAATAAATTACTATGCCTTCTTCTTGGCTCATAATCTGCTACAAAATCAGTTTCCCCGAGCCATTTCATAAACGCATCAGTAACATCCGAAGCAAACCTATTTGTATTATTAATCTCTGAGCCAGATACCATGGTTGATAAAAACATTAAAAATAGTAATTTTAACCCTTTCATAATAACCTCCATTTATTATTCTCTTCTATAATATTACAAATAGAAATTATTGCAAGTGGTTAAAGCTACCAGGAGCCGCCGCCTCCGCCGCCTCCTCCTCCACCTGAAAATCCACCACCTTTGCCCCCTGAAAATCCTGATTTTGAGCCTGGAGCATAGGTAGAAGCAGAAATAGAATGAGAGAAAGAACTGCTGAAAGAGCTGAAATTTGGGTAAAATTGACCTCTGTAGCCATGATACCAGATAGGAACGTATGAAACACCTTCTTGAGCCATTCTTTCAAATAAGCCTGTAAATTGTTTGGTCCATAGTGCTTCTACGTCAAGAGCCATGGCATAAGGCAAAAAAGTCTCATATTCTTGAGGCGTCTGTTCGGTATTTGATAAATATTTTAGACGCTCTTTTTCTGTAAAAGAAAGAAACATCTTAAAACCAAGAATCTGTTCATAAACCCTCTGACCCGATTCAGTATAAGTTTGTAGAACAAAATAAAAGATAATATTTATCAAAACTAAAATTGCTAGTAAAAATATGGCCAAAATTGAGACCTGCACTAATAAAAAACAAAAAACAGACAAGATAATAGTCCAGATTAAGCCGAATCCAAAATAGCGATAATTAAAATTTATATATAAATTATCAAATTTATTTGATAAATAATTTTTGCAATAAGATATAATGTTGTTAAAAATAGTTGAATTAGAATCAGTTATTTTTATTTCTGAATGCGACTTAAATAGCTTATCAAAAATATTTTCATATAATTCAATAGTAGATTTTTTAACTTTTTTTAAAATATATTTTGTGTTCTCTTTTTCAATTGTAATTGAACCCTTAACTGCCATATCAACTAAAGAAGATGATAGACATTGATTTGAGTAGCGCTTATTAACAATATAAGAAATTTCAGCTGGCAATAGATTTTCTGGTGGTTCAAACAATGGAATAATTGTCTTTTTTAAGATTCTACAAAATTTAAACCAAACAAAAATATAATAAACAAGAATTAATAAAATAAATAAGACAAAAAATAATATTTCTAAATTATCTTCAAAAAAATATTTCACTTTTTCTGTAAAAGTTTGCTCTTTAATAAAGCCTTTAGGCCAACCTACAACAACAGTTAATCCTTCATTAGGTAACAGATATTTTGTAGTTTCAAATTTGGCAATATTATCATGAAAATTTGATAGATAATTTATATATGATTGACCATAACGGCCTGTATATGCTTCGACTTTTTCTATAGTAATATTTTGAGGCAAAATCACTTCTGCTTTAGCTTTGTTAATTATAACAGGCCAGCCATTACCAGTAACATTCCAATAGAGTTCATCATGATCTTTAAAGAAACCAACTTGTCTATTAGTCTGATATTTTATCTCATAAATATAATTGCCTGGCGATAGATATTTATCAGAATTCCCGATTAATATTTTGTAACCATTTAAATATTTATTAACAGAATAATTTTCTGAATCACCATCTCTTTTTACACCAAGAACTTTGAAACGCACTTTATATCTATTACCATATGCATCTTTATAATCTGTAGGAAATTCTCTAAAAATTCCCCTTCTTGATAGCTCAAATTTAAAATTTATTTTTTCGGTAATAATTAAAGAACCATCCTCTTGAACTTCAATTTTGCTATTAAATTCTGTAATTGAATCTGCAAGCAGTGAAAAAATTATTAGCGAATATAGAAATATTTTTTTGATCATTCAACGCTCCTCGTCGCTTCATGGTTCGACTCGCCTATTAGGCTCGCTCACCATGATCGGTCACACTGAGCGAATGCAATGAGTCGAAGTGCAAATGACAATATTTCTAAACCTAAAATTGAACCTTAGGGTTCTCTCTTTCAGCTGCAGAGAGTTCAAAAAATGGTTTAGATTCAAAATGCAAAATTCCTGCAACAATAGAAGATGGAAACACTCTAATGCTTGTATTATAGTCTCTTACAACACCATTATAATATCTGCGTGCTAACTGGATTTGTGCTTCAATATTAGAAAGTTCCTGTTGTAACACTAAAAAATTCTGATTAGCTTTTAACTCAGGATAATTTTCTGCAATTGCAAACAATGTTTTTAAAGCTTTAGTTAGCCCAGCTTCAGCTTCTGATTTTTCTTCCATAGTTTGCGCGCCCATTGAAGCTGCTCTTAACTTTGCAATATCTTCAAAGATATCTTTTTCATGCTTGCTGTAACCTTTGACTGTTTCAACAAGATTTGGAATTAGATCGTAACGCCTTTTAAGTTGAACATCTACGCCACTCCATGCTTCTGCCACTAAATTAGAAAGATATACAAAGCCATTATATTTGGCTATAAACCAAAAAATTAATAAAAATACTACAAAGGCAATTACGCCCATTGAGATCAAAAAAATTGACATAGTTTTACTCCTAATAAAGTCTTATCAGTCATCCTGAGCGAGTCGCAGACGAGTCGAAGGGTGAAGAATCGCTCAAGTATGACCGAAGTCACACTTGATTTAAAAAAATCGCCTAAAATAGGTCTTCTAAGCCCATTCTAAGCGATTTTTAAATTTGAAGCAAATTTTTACTAACAGTGCCTTTTTGCTACTCTCTCTTCTACACTTGCATCATAACCTTCATCAGCACCACGTTTAACAGTAGCTTTTCTGCTATTTCTTATCATTGAAACTCTATCTGAAATTTGTTCATATTCATGAGCTATAATATTTATTAAAGTTTCTGCTCCACCTGATGCCATTTGAACTGTAAAATTTAGATCTGTAAACACTAGATTATTTTTTAATATTGGCACTAATATATTATCTAAAATTTGTGCTCTAATTATATCGATTGGTAAACCCAATTCTGTTGGAACTAAACTTTCATATTTGACTGCAATTTTTTTTGCTAAAGTAAACAAGATTCTTCTGCTATTTGAATTGATATTTTCTTCTCTAATTTTATTTATTAAATAATTTAGAATCAATTGAAATTCAAATGAATCTGCAGCCATACTTTTTATAGTTTGCAACAATTCGCTGTCACTCTTTGGGCCTGATTCAATTGCATCATTTACCTGCTTTTGTAATTTACGCGCTCTTTCAAGAGCTTTGGGTTTAATATAAAAAGCAATCATCATTTCTGGAATATGCTGTAATAATAATCTTCCACCCTCATGAGGGTCCATTTCACCGGCAGATCTTATACTATCGGGTATCGTAAAGAACTCCGTAGTTAAAATTGCATCTGAAAGATATTGAGGACAATTCAAATCAAAGTCTGATAGTTTAATATAATCATCATCAGATACTTCTTTAACTGCGTTAACATGTTCATAAGCACTTCTAATATGTTCGTCTCTAACTATTGCGCCAGCCTGTAATAATATTCCTGAAATTTCTGGGTTAGAAGCAAATAAAATATCTTTATCAAGTTTCGCACCACGCTGTAAAAGTTCTATAACAATATCTTTACTCCCCAGTTGCACAGAATTTAAAAGCTCCCAATTTAATTGAGTCTGCTTTTGTTCTATATCAGCTGCAAATAAAGCTGAACTTATTATTAATACGCAAAGTAATTTTATTTTTAACATCGAAACCTGCTTATTCCAACCATCTCAAATTTATAATTTAGAATAGCTACTTTTTTAGCTGTTGAAAAGGATGAAATAATTTGTCTTTTTGTAATTCTGGCAAGTCTTCAAAATATTCAAGAATTCCACGTACGCTTTAAAGTGAAATTGTAACTAACTTTAGATGCTCTATGTGTATTAATCAGTCGACCCCTTGTGACAGGCTCAATTTTCTTTTATTAGTCCCTTCGTAATCAATATTCAAAAAGCAGGCTCTATTTTGCAATAAAGGCGCTATAACTTCAGGCCATTCAATTAAAACAAGTGACCCAGAATTTAGATATTCATCAAAACCGGCTTCAAGAAATTCATTTAAAGAATTAATTCTATAGAGATCGAAGTGATAAATTATATCCCCATTAACTCTATAAAGATTCACATAATTAAAAGTTGGACTAATAATTTCTGATTTTTCAACACCCATGCTAAAAAGCAGTTCTCTAATTAATGTAGTTTTTCCAGCGCCTAATGGACCAGTTAGCGCTAAAATTTTGCAATCTTTAATGTCATTTTTTAATTTGTTAATAAGAGCTGGAATTTCTTCCAAATTATAAATATATTCTTTCATAATTTTTTTAATATCGCGTCTCTTTTTTTATCTTTTTTTGATAAAGAGTTATCATTTTTAACAACAACTTTAACTTCATCTTTAAATGGTATCTGGCTAAAATCTGACAACATAAGTTCATCTAACTCTAAATCATCTGTAAATGAAGTTTTTTGTATCTGACCCTGTAATTTAATTTTCTCTTTTTGAAATGATTCTTTTACTTTAGAATAAAATTCATCAACATTGAATGCTTCAATACCTAATGATTTTGCCTTATCTTTTAATTCAATATCTGATGATACCAAAATTAGATTTTTATTTTTGCTTTTTGCTAAGTAATCTTTTATATAATCATCGGCAGAATGTTTATAACCTGCATATACAATTTCTACAGGCCCCTCATTTTCTTTAGTAATATATGATTCAAAGCCGCCATCAAATACAAGAACTAAATTATGGCTCCTTTTTGTAGCATATTTTTTTAGCTCTTTTATAAAAGCTCTTTTTTCATCATCAGTTACAGATGTTGTTTTAAGCATCTGTTTTATCAGATTATAAGCGTCTATTAAAATAATCATTAAATTTTATAAATTTAGTACCCAAAGCCCTACAATTAACAAGGGTAATAAAAAAAGCTCTAAAAATAAAAGAGAAATGTTATTTACTTAATTTGTCTACTATAAATGTATTTAGACTTTGACCTTTTAATTGAGCAGCGGTGGCAAGTTTAGCATGCAATTCTTGTGGCATTCTAAGCCGTAATTCTCCAGAATAAGGCTTTTCTGGTTTTTCACCGCGTTCTTTGCACCAATCTAAATAATCGTTAACCGAATCTTTAAATGCTTTTTCCAATTCATCAACATTCCTGCCTTGAAATGTAATTACATCTTTTAAACCTAGAACTTCACCATGAAAAACTTTTGAACTACTATCATAATCTACACGCCCCATATAACCTTTAAATTTCATCATTTTTAACGCCTGCATTTTGTAAAAATCTTCTAACTGATATTATAGCCCCTTTATCGGTTTCACTTCTAGGATGTGGTCTATGAAAAACTACAGGATTCTTGAATATCAATTCCAAGATTTTAATATATTTTTTAGTCATACTTCTATCGCCTTATATTCGCTATTGATGATACCTAATTATGACACCATTGCAATTGTAATTTATAACAAAATTTTGTTATTATTAAAAAAAGTAGGATTAATATGTCACAATTAATTCAGTTAAAACAAAGACTGACCGCAATAGAGACCATAAAAAAAATTACAAGCGCGATGCGTGTAATTTCGATGTCTATGCATTCGAGGTTAGAAAACAAGTTAGAAAATCTTGAAGAATACAAAACTCAGATTAATGAAATACTATTGATTATAAAAAAAGCATCTACAAATCTGGCTGAACCTGAAGAGAACAAAAGTGAAAAAAAGCTCTTAATTATAGTAGGTTCTGATAAAGGCTTATGCGGCCCGTTTAATTCTGCAATTGTAAAATTAATAAAACAACAAGACTATTCTGGTTATGATATAATAACAGTAGGTAAAAAAATTACTGATAATGTAAAAAAGAAGCTTAATATAAAAGAATCTTTTAATGGTTTTACATATAAAAGTCTACACAGAATATCAGCCGACCTTTATGCAATAATCGAATCTGCAAATTATGATGAAGTAATCTGCATAAGCACATTTCCAAAAAATTTCTTTGTCCAAATTGCTCATAAAAAAACTCTATTGCCAATAAAAGAAAAGATTGAAAATCATAAAATAAATATTGAACAATATATTTGGGAAGAAAACCCAGAAGAGATTTATAGATCTCTAAAAAAAGAGTATTTAAAATTTTCAATATCATTAATGCTCTTTGAATCTCTATCGGCAGAACAAGCCGCAAGATTTCAATCTATGGATAGCGCAACAAGAAATGCTGAAAATATTTTAGAGCAAATGCAAATTCAATATTCAAAATTAAGACAGGCTAAAATTACCCAAGAAATAAATGAGTTAACAAGCCATATTTAGTCAACTCTAACTTTTTTTTCTGGACGCACAACAAAATAGTCATCCTCAGTTACAATATGCAACTTATCACCAAGCTCCTTTTTAAGCTCTTCGTCTTCCATAGAATCAAATAAAGCTTTGAAACTTCTTCTAAAAACAACGGGTGGTCCTGACCAGTTGCGTTTGCTGATAATTATATTTAATTCATTTGGAAAAACAAAATCACTATATAAGATATTAACACCACAATTTTGTTCTTGAACAACTAATCCATCTTCATTAAAAACTACTAAACTATTACCAATTGAAGTTTTTCTAATAGCTACTATAAACCCATTTGGAGCTAATTCCACATTTCTAAATGGGCCAACAACTGTGCATTCATTGCTAGTTCTAAAATCTATCTTAAGAATAGTATCACTAAATGGTCTATAAACTTTATTTATAAATATTTTATTATTCTTATCTGATTTAGATAAATAAAATGAATATACACGTTGTCCCGATGCTATTGCCTGTGAAATTAATTCAGATTCCAATGAATATACAGGTTGCATAAATAAAGTAGAATAAGTACGAGACTTATTTCCTGATTTATCGTATATATCAATTTTGGAAACAGCGTATTGTGTAAAACGATCTATCCATATATTTGAATCATTTAAATATACTCTGTCTTCAAAAACTTTATCAATTTTATTTACCAAGTTTCCATC
>Ga0155637_132_pt1 | contig 10906 bp, 12 predicted proteins | sample RifCSPhighO2_12_FD_107294 | JGI IMG/M metagenome (GOLD analysis project Ga0155637, IMG submission 107294) | candidate division TM6 bacterium RIFCSPHIGHO2_12_FULL_32_22
GCTAAAAACTGAGATTTATATAAAATAAAAAAGAGCACGGGATAGGGAGACTGTACCAGTCAAAGTCTTAAAGACTGTCAGTATGCAAAGTCCCCTTCCCAAAGTTCTCATACTTCGAATAGAAGCTAGTGTTATTTAAAACACGTATACATGAACGAAGAAGGAACAAATACTATGATAGCAGTAGGAATAGATATTTCCAAGAAAAAAGTAGATATCTGGATGAATAATAAGCTTACAATTCTATCTAACATAGAAAAAGATTTTAGAAAATTTTTTGGTGTTATTGATAGAAAAGATACAAGAATTGTTATGGAAGCAACTGGTCGCCATCATAGATTAGCTCATGAAGTTTTGGACAGTATGGGTTTTGGAGTTATGGTTATCAATCCATATCAAAGTCGTCACTTTGCCCAAGCTATGAATATCTTTTGCAAAACAGATAAAGTTGATGCAAAAATTCTTTCAGAATATGCTCAACGAATGGATTTTGTTAAAACAAGCGTTCCTAGTGACAATGAAAAATCATTGCAGAATAAGGTTCGCTATTTGGAGGATCTTAAGGGAATGTTAATACAGTGCGAAAACCGTTTAGAATATGCAAATGGCATGGAATTGAAATCCATTAAAAGACTTATTCAATCATTTAAAAATGAGATAGAAAAGGTTTCAAAAGCTATTAAGGATGTTGTTAAATCAGATGAAAAAATGAAAAATAGATTTGATATTTTAACATCTATTAATGGTGTTGGAGAAACAACAGCGGCGGCATTATTAGGACTCATGAGAGAGCTAGGATCTGTAACTAATAAACAAGCTACAGCACTTGCAGGATTAGCTCCAATGAATAATGACAGTGGAAATTCCATTGGAAAAAGACATATTCAAAAAGGCCGCCATGATATACGACGATTTTTATATATACCTATTATAGGTGCTGCTACGCAGCACAATACTGTACTAAAAGAATTTTATAAAAAACTTATTGATGCTGGAAAACCTGCTAGAGTAGCCTTAATAGCCTGCATGAGAAAATTAATTGTTTATGCCAATACACTTTTAAGAAAAAATGAAAAGTGGCAGGAAAATATGATAAAAGTATAAAAAATTATTTGCTTTTTAGCATAGAAGCATACTGAGCGAGGGCATAGCCCGAGTCGAATGTATACCAATCTAATATTTAGATTTCCAACCTTCTAAAGCTTGCCATCCTTTATTAATCAAGATTTCTTTTTTTAGCCTAGTCCATTTTTTTAGTTTTCTTTCAGCACGAAAAGCATCATCTCTTGTTGTAAATAATTCATTATAAACAAGTTGAACAGGCAACCTAAATGCCGTATAAGCGCTGGCTTTACCTTCATAATGTTCAGACAATCTTTTTTCTAAATTATCTGTGTGGCCAATATAATAAGAATCATCAGCACATTTTAATATGTATAAGAAAAATGGTTCCATAATTTTAGTAGTTTAAAATATTTATAAATTTTGTATACATTCGACTCGGGCTATATGCCCTCGCTCAGTATGATTGGATATTGCAATTCTCTTTCACGTTTACTATTTAAAACTAACTAACACTTTTAATTACACCCATACTATTTCTAGAACTTGACTTTTGCCCCTATATGAAATAGAAAATAAATAAATTCTTTAAACAAAGGAGAAATATGGCCAAACAGGAGACAAAACACCTTACAATAGCTGTGGTTTTACTGTTAACTGCAGCCTCATGGTTCTATGGAATAATAACGGGACAAGCTGCAACTTATTGGATGACAGTCAATCTAATTGCTCTATTAACAACAGGATTTAGCGCTTTCTTTTTATACAAACATAATAGAAAACTAGACAATATTTTAGCGCTATTTACACTAATTACTTTTACACTCTGCATTTTCGCAGTTATTGTTTCAAAACATCCTGAATATATTCATATGAATCTCGATGCATTCTGGGGTCTTTTTGTAGGCTCTTGCGCTGCAACTTGGACTTTAACTGGTGCTATCTTATTCTTTGCAAGGGAACACTAATTTTGGGGCAGTATTCTCTGCCCTTTTTTAACTCAATCTAGAAAGACCTAATTCTTTACTTCTACTAAACATAAATTTGAAAAATAATGCTGATATAATTAAATAAAAAATTGCCAAAATTAGCGCTATACCAATATTAATCAAATTTGCATCTTTACCTTCAACAAGAGCGTGAACATATTTAAAAATATATGCCATAGGCAAAGCTGAACCAATATATTGCATCCATTGAGGCAAAGTTTCTAACGCGTAATAAACCCCTACAAATGGCGCGCAGGACCAAGGAAACATATATATAAGTTCTTCAACTTTAGTTCCAAAGTAGATAATTAAGCCGGAAGCGAAAAATCCTAGTGCAACACCCGATAGAAATATAATAAATAATAGTGGAATAATATATAAATTAAACAGATCTACAGAATAAAAAAATTTAACAAATAAAAATGCAAATGTGATAATGCAAACATTTACGACTGAAGTAAAAATAGTTAAAGATAATAACCACTCTTTAAATTCCAAAGGAGAAGAGAAGAGATTACATAAATTATATGATTGGATTTCACGCAATACAGCTAAAGAAACATCATAAGCTGATCTTGTAAATGGCATCCAAACAATCGCTGATATCAAAAAATATTTTGTTATAAATTGTGAATTGGATGCATCAGATTGTAACCAGCCACCAACATTAACCCAAATTAAAATCTCTATACATACCCAATAAACTGAATTTATTGGCTTCCATAGATCACTTGCATAGGTATAAAAATAGCGTAATATTAGCGCATTTACTCTTTTAATACTAAATTGCATTTAAGCTCCTATAAACGTCTAGATGCAACATTTAAAAAATAATCTTCTAATGAGGGCTTATCAATTGAAATCTCTGTAAAATTTACATTTATATCAGACAATTCTTTTAATAACCATGAAATCTGGTTTTCTAAAATCTCAATTGTTATATAATTCCCATCATGTTCAAATAAAATATTTTTATTTTTCAAAAAATTAACCAATTTTTCTATATTTTCTGAAATTAATAGATTTATCTTTGTGCCATGAACTTTCTGCGCTAAGCCTACTGGCGTATCATCAGCAATTATTTTACCAGCTCTTAATACTAATACCCTATCACAAACTTCTGTAACTTCGGACATATTATGAGATGTAAATAAAAATGAAACACCCTTTTGTTCCCTCTGATATAAAACAAATTTTCTTACATCATGAGCAACGTCCGGATCTAATGAAGCAGTAGGTTCATCTAATAAAACAATTTTTGGATCAGATAAAAACGCTTTTGCAAGCATTACTCGAGTCATTTCTCCAGCTGATAAAAATGATGTACTTTTATATTTTAAATCGGGCACGCCAAAAAATTCTAATAATTCATCAATTTTTTTATTAAGATCTTTTGATGGTACTTCATATAATTTACCAAATACTTTTAAACTTTGATCTACAGTTAAAACTTGAGGCAAACTCTGATATGCGCTGGCAAAACCGACATTTTTTAAAATTGAAGACCTATTATTAAAAAAATCTTTGCCAAAATAATAAATCTGTCCTGATGTTGGAACCAATGTACTTAATAGCATACTAATTGTTGTAGTTTTTCCTGCGCCATTTGGACCAAGCAATCCTAAAATCTCCCCCTTTTCTAAATCAAATGATATATCGTCTACAGATCTAAATTTATTTCTTTTAAAACCTGATCTCTTAATAAATATTTTTGTTAAATTTTTTACAGATAAAATAGCCATTTTTTAACTCTCTATATCTTGAGTGCCAGCCAACAACTGTCTATAATATTCAGAATGTTGCGATAATTGATCCGGTGGATAAAATTTTAATTCACTATTTTTTCTCATCAAAGAAAGGTCCAAAATCTCTTTTGCATCTTCCAATGTTTTTAATCTATGCGCTATAACCATAGTTAAACTTTGATTTGAAAGTTCTGATATCATTGAAGTTATCGCTTTTTCACTAACCTCATCTAAACTACTTGTTGGCTCATCTATTAATATTAAAACAGGTTTATAATAATTTGCTCTAAGATATAAATTTGCAAAATTCAAACGCTGTCTTTGTCCCCCAGATAAATTTAGACCAGATTCACCAATTTCCGTTTTTAAACGATCTTTAGTTTCAAAGAGACTCCACAATCCAACAGATTCCAAAAGTCCTATTAATATTTCATCTGAATATCTTTCAGCTTCTGGTAATCCGAAAGTTAAATTATAACGTAACGAGCCACGCATTCCAGTTGCCGCTTGTCCTTGTAATGCAATTAATTTTCTTCTGACTGAATCGTCCACGGAATATACATCAACACCATTTATCATCACTTTGCCTTGTTCAGGCTTAATCTGGCCGCCCAAAATAGAAATCAATGTGGTTTTTCCTATCCCGGAAGGACCAATAATTCCAAAAAGTTTATTTATTTCACTTTTATTAATTTTCAGTCTAAAACTATTATCTTGAAATGTCTGAGGCTGTTCAGGATATCCAAAAGAAATATTATCAAAATAGATATCAGAAATTTCATTTTCAATTATAACAACATTATGTAATTCTGTATCTAATACCGGAAAAGTCTGTGTTCCAAGAGCATCTATAAATGAATAGAAATCTTTTATTCTTCTATAACTTCTTAATATCACTTTGATACGTTTATCAATCGCAAAAATTCCCTTTGTGCCACGTAAGTACATCATAACAAGCGTAGTCGCCAATACAATTGAAATTTTTTCAGAATTAATTAAAGCAATTAAATATGCGATTATAGCTGTAAGCGCTACCCAATAAAGAACAACAATTACACCACGAATTAGTCTATAGGTCATCCATACCGAAGTTTGTAAGGACATAACTTCTAAATTAGATTTAAATAATCTTTTTCTAATCATATCTGTTGTAAATGATGCTCGTATAAACTGAAATTGGGTCAAACTTTCAGCGCCAATCTGATTAACTTTATCATCAGTTTTATTAAGCTGATATTCTAAGTCTTCGGTGTAATATTTTGAAACGATATAAAATAAAATAGATAATGAAAAGATAGAAAAACCAACTATTAATCCCAATTTAAAATTGATCAACATCATAGTAATTACTACTGTTGATGTTTCAATCATAATTGGAATAAGCTCATCTAAGATGGTATCAGCCATATCCAAGAATGCTGTTGTTGTTCTCTGTATTTTGCCCAAAATTAAGCCGCTTGGAGTTTGGACATGATTCACAGGATCAATTATTAAAAGATGTTTATAAGCATTATATCTAAAATTATCATGTGTTTGAGAAAACACTAAAGATAAATATGGATGATAAGTAAACCAACTAACAATTTCTATAACAATATAAATTGCAGCTACTAATATAGCTAAAGAATAACTTTTTGATTCAATTATCCAACCAACAACAACTGGAAAAATTGACAAAGTAGCGTCGTCTATAATCACATAAAGTAGAATTCCAAGTATTAATGATTTTTGATGCCAAAAAATATCTATCCAAGGTTTTCTAAAATCTATATCAAAAATTCTGGCTTTTTCAGAAGGATAATTAACTAGTTTTTTAAATATGTTCATAAGCCCCTCTATTAAAAGAATAAGGTCAAATCATATTTAAAGCTATTAAAAAACTATTTAAAGTTTCAAGAAACTTAAATTAACTAGTCTTTATCCTGCGCTCAGGTCGCCCTTCTTCAGATGGATCATAACCTTCATCACCACCACGTTTATGTGATTCATCTGGTGCTGGCCCAGCTTCCATCATCTCTACATTAGATGCAGGTTTTAAACGCGCTTTATATGCTTTATATTTTTCTAATACTTTGCGGTGTCTTTCATGTCTAATTGAATCCTCTGGGAAGTTATGCAACCAATCACTACGAAGTTCTTCTTTTAGATGTTTTACTTCAGAAAGTGGCATATTTGATTTTATAGCTTTTTCTAATTTATAAATTGAGTAAATCGGATCATGTATCACAGCTTGCGGACCTTTTCTTGCATCTCTATTTAAACTATAAAGAAGATCCCGTTCTAACCATAACCTTTCACCAATTCTTTTATTACCTCTATTACTTAATTCTTCAAGACGGGATAGCAAGTTCTCTATACCAGAAGATTCTCTAAGTGCACCGTATCTGTTCCAACTATCCAAATCTCCCATAGTAGGTAATTGCGAAACAAAAAGCTTGCTTCCTAAATCTAATGTTTTTAGTATACGCGCAACTTCAGCTTCATCTTGAGCCGCAACAGCTCGTTCTAAATCAGACCAATAAAAGTTTATAAACTCCTTAGGATCACTCATCTCCATCTGACGCAGTCTAAAAGCATCCCTAAATGCATCCTTCCAGTCAACCTTAGCTGGAAGCTCTAACCAACGATCTGAGCAATTACTCGCTCCTATCAAACTGAAAAACAGTAAACTAATTTTGAATTTCATCTGAAACTCCTCCAAGTTATATCTAAAGTAGCTCCCCATGAGCTCAGTTATAAAAATATCACAAATAGAATTAAAAACAACCGCTATAAATGGCTAAGCCGACCTTCTGCTCGCCGGTCGCCCTTTTTCAGATGGATCATAACCCTAATCGCTATTTCGTTTATGTATAGCGCTAGCAACTAAGCGTGCTTTATAAGCTGCAGATTTAGCTAATGCCTGCTGAACTCTTTTAGCTAAAACTGGCCAGCCTTTAAGATCTCGACTCTTACAAATACGCTCCAATATCTCTATTTCCTCTATAGGAGCACCCGATTCAATAGCCTGTTCTAATGCATCAACCTCTAAAATAGGTAAATAATGCAAAGCGCCAGGTTGCTTCGGTTCAGCGGGGTATTTAAGATCAAAAAATAATTTTTCTAACTTTAATGACTCTAAATTTAATTCTACAATAATTACTGTCATAACAGTGAAAAATATATTATTTTCTTCATTAGATTTCCTCCAATTAACTTTTTTCTATTTTTTTCTAATAGATTGCGATACGCTATCAAAATTCGAATTAACGCTTTCCAAAATCAATCGTTCTAAATTCAGATCACCTATTTGAATATCTAAATTTGTAAATGGAAGATTTGTTTTAAAGAAATTCTTCAATGCATGCCTAGATATTTCAAACTTTAGCTCATCAGGAAGATCTCCAAATCCAAAACCTATAAGTGCAAAGATTGTATCGAATAAGAATTTTTTAGATATTCTATCTACTATATTATTTAATATGATTCTTACATTTGATAAACTGTATTGATTTAGGGCTTCAGGCTTATTTTTTATCATATTTAAAAGATAATTTAAAATCATCTGAAATTTCCAAGATGATACCGAATCTAAATTTATAATTGATAACAGATTATCAGGCATCAACATAGATTTAGACTCAATAACATTATTTATTTGATTTTGAATATTATCTGCCTCATGCAGTATCTTATCAACTAAATCGCCTGCTGGTATTTCTTCTACATCCGATAAATCACTTTTTGTCACATCTGCACCCGCACTCAGCAATAAATGCACTGCATCAACATTATTATTCATAGCGGCTATCAGCAATGGTGTTATTGTTACCGACATCATTCCGCCCCGCTCAACACCTTTAGCATGATCGATATCAGCTCCTAATTCTATTAATAATGTGATTATTTCATTACGTCCTTGCCTGACCGCATCAAATAAAATTTCATTCATAGTTGATTCATCAAGACGAGCGCCTGAATTTATTAAAAATCTCGCTATTTCGGTACGACCATCCCATAGCGCCGCTATTAATTCATCTTCACTGACCCGCGCTTTAGCCTCCAATAATTTTACTATATCTATATGTCCTGACTTAGACGCCAACTTTAATGGTGTCTCTTCATATTTATCAGCTTGATTAACATCAGCTCCCGAGTCTAGCAATAATTTAACTATACCAATATGACCTTCTCTGGCTGCCCAAGTTAATGGCGTATTACCATCTTTATCGGCTTGATTAACATCAGCTCCCTTATCTATTAATAATTTAACCATATCGGGATTATTATAAAAAACAGCCAACATTAATGGTACAGTTCCTCGACGGCTAGGCTTATTAACATTTGCTCCTGAATCCAAAATATTCCTAACCTCTTCGATATTTCCTTTGGAGATATTTTTGGATAGACTATTATCCAGCTCAGCCTGCAACCTAGGCCCAAACAACGTAGAATTTATTCCCAATAACAGTGAGAAATATATTATTTTATTCATTAGATTTCCTCCAATATAATTCTATAATACAAGGCTCAGACTCCAAAAAACAAGAGTTTTATGGCTTAATTTGCAAATTTTGATGAAAATCTTATAATTATAGGTAAGAAATTCACTATTTTATGACTATTTAAAGGGATAAAATGTCTATTACCTATAAACCCTCCAGGATAAAAAGAAAGAGAAAACATGGCTTTAGAGCCAGAATGCAGACCAAAGATGGCCGCAAAATATTAAGCCGTCGTCGTGCTAAGGGCAGAAAAAGACTTTCAGTTAGCGATGTAATGTAAATTCTATTTATCATGAAAAACAGAGCATCTCAATTCTTCCAATTTGAAAAAAGGGAGGCTAAAGAGTTTTTCAGAAAAGCTAGATCCAGAAAAAAGATTAAAGGGCTAGAAATTTTACTGGCCCCTAATTTTTTAGATTACGGTCGACTTTTGGTAATTACGCCCAGAAGAGCTGGTAATGCGCCTCAAAGAAATTTAATAAGACGCAGATTAAAACATATATTTTTTGAAGATAAGCTTTATGAGCAGCCTTTTGATTGTGTAGTTATTGTATCAAAAGATGCTATTAATTTAACCTTTCAGGAGTTAAAAGAGATTCTTCATGAAATTATTAACAACGCTAAGAAAAACTCCCAATAATATTTTGTATGTTTTAATTTATGGATTACGGCCATTATTGGGCCCTGATGCAAAATGCAAATTTACAATTTCTTGCACGCCATATGCATTAATGGTCTTAAAAGAAGAGAGTTTGTTTAAAGCTGTTAAATTAATAGTTAAAAGATTAATTGCCTGCAATCCAATATTTTAAAATGAATATTCAAAGCCAGCTCTTAATTCATAACCACCAACATTAATTTTTTCACAACAATGACATGGATCTGGGAAAATATATCTAAACGCACCAGTTAAACTAACGCGATTCCAAATGCAATAATTTATACCAGCTTCGGCTTCGCCAATTCCTTTATGAATCCTAACTTCACCTAAATAACTTGTCTCTTTTGCCCAGATAACGCCGCCACCAAATGAGGCGTACGCTTGGAACCATTTAAAGTTCTTTAATCTTCGTAAATAAAATGTTATTGGAACTTCTTTTAATACTGTAGGAAGTTGTAGAAAATCTGTTTTACCGCGCGCATGCCAGTAACTTATCTTTGTGCCGATGCCCCATAAATTCCATCTATAATAACAAAAATCACCTGTTATCACGTTCGCTAACCCATGACCATAAACATTCTTAAATGCACAATCATGTTTAAAAACGTATCCTGCAGTTAATGCTGATGTAAAACATGAATCATCTAATTTGCCAAATAAATTTAGTGAAATAAGAGACAGAACAATAATTCTTTTCATTAACAAATACCCAACCACATTTTATCAACAATATTTAATACAGTTACATTATCAGAAGAATAATTACTAACGTATGCGCGTCTTCCATCAGGTGAAATTGAAATATTTCCTGGAGATGAACCTACAACTAATACAGGACACAAAACTTTATTGGTTGCAACGTCAATTATATTAACGGTTCCTGTAAACGGGGTTAAATTTGTAAACCCAGGTCCTAAATAGAGTGTATAATAATTAGTAACGTAAGCTAATTTTCCATCCGGTGTAATTGCAACACCTGCAGGTTGGACACCAACTTTAACAGTGGCAATTACACTATTATTTGTTAAATCTATTACGCTAACAGTTTGACCAACTGGACTAAAATTATTACTTCCAAAATTTGTTACGTATGCCCTTGATCCATCTGGAGTAATGGCTATTCCAAATGGCCCGGAAAATCCATTAATTGTCTTAATTCTTGTATTATTGCTTGTTTTTATAACGTTAACCGTGCCGGTTCCTGTATTGCCATCAACATAATTTATAACATAAAGATATTCGCCATTTGGGGTAATAGCCAAACCTGCTGGAGCTTGGTCAACTGTGATTGTAGCCGTAATGGTATTTGAGTTTAAATTTACTACGCTTACTGTTGTTCCATTGCCACTATCCACTCCAACCCCATAATTATTTACATATGCAACGCTAGGATCTGTTGGAGAAATTGCAAAACCTGAAGGTCCCTCAAAACCTGTTATTGTCCCTAAAACCTGATTATTTGTAGTATCTATAATTGTTACAGTAGTGCTGTTGCTATTTGTGACATAGGCCCTTGTACCTGCAGCATTAATTGTTACAGTATAAGCTTCATTAAAACTTGCATCATTAATTGTTGTAACAACATTATTTGTACGCGCATTTATTACACTAACGTTATCTCCACCGGCAATTGAATTATTATTATTGTTTGCAACATAGACAAATTTACCATCTGGCGTTATCGCTGAACCAGTAGGATTATATCCAACTGATATTGTTGCAACTGTACGATTTGTTACTAAAACTGCTTTAGAAAGAGAAAAACATAAAATAAGAACTAAATATTTTGGAATTTTTTTAATCATTACTACTCCAGCTATCTAAGGTAAATAGAAAGCTAGAGATTTTCTAAAAAACTGTCAATCTAAATTACTTTATTCTTTTCATAACTTCTTTTTGAACTTTTATAGCTTCATCTAATGGCAAATAAATTCTTCCTCTAGGGCCATAAAATCCTCTTGTCAT
>Ga0155637_184_pt1 | contig 10751 bp, 8 predicted proteins | sample RifCSPhighO2_12_FD_107294 | JGI IMG/M metagenome (GOLD analysis project Ga0155637, IMG submission 107294) | candidate division TM6 bacterium RIFCSPHIGHO2_12_FULL_32_22
TATACAGAAATTAAAATTGGCATTCAAAAAACATCCGCAAGTTAAAGCTGTAACTTTTGTTGGCGGTGTAGCATGCAATAAATACATAAAAAATAGATTAAAAGAATTTTGCGAATTAAATGAAAAACAACTCTTTTTCCCAGAGCCGCAATTCTGTACAGACAATGCAGCTATGATCGCTTTTGTTGGAAATTACAAAGCGCAACAGAACAAATTTTCTGATTTTTATCTAGATATTTTTTAGCTACTCTCTGTCTCTGTGTCCATTACTACCGTTGCTACTTCCAGAATCACCATCTCTTTTGTTGATAGAATCCAAGAATTCTTCATTTGTTTTGTATTTTTTCATTTTATCTATCATGAATTCCATTCCTTCAACAGTACTCATTGTAGATAAGAATTTTTGTAGGATCCAAACTTTATTGAGCGTGTCTTTGGGTAATAGAAGATCATCTCTTCTTGTTCCAGAAGGTGCAAGATCAAATGCAGGGAATATTCGTTTATGCGAAAGTTTTCTTGTTAGGTGCATTTCCATATTGCCTGTACCTTTGAACTCTTCAAATATAACGTCATCCATTTTTGAACCGGTTTCAACTAATGCTGTCGCAATGATAGTTAATGAGCCGGCCTCTTCAGTATTTCTAGCAGCACCAAAGAATCTTTTCGGTTTTTGAAGAGCGTTAGCATCGATACCACCAGTTAATATTTTTCCGGATGCTGGCGCAGTTGTGTTATATGCTCTAGCTAATCTAGTAATAGCATCTAAAAGAATTACAACATCTTTTCCGCTTTCTACTAATCTTCGTGCTTTTTCTAAAATTAAATCTGCAACTTGGACGTGTCTTTGTGCAGATTCATCAAATGTTGAACTAACAACTTCGACATTTGGCCCTCTAACTGATCTTTGCATATCAGAAACTTCTTCAGGACGTTCATCAATTAGCAAAATAATGATAAATGCTTCAGGATGATTATGTAAAATGCTTAATGAGATTTCTTTGAGTAAAATTGTTTTACCAACCTTTGGAGGAGCTACAATTAAACCTCGCTGTCCCTTACCAATCGGTGTAAACATGTCCATTATACGAGTTGAAATAACATTTGGATCGGATTCTAGATTAAACTTTTCAGCAGCATAAAGTGGAGTTAGCCTGTCAAAATGAGTTCTTTCTGAAGATTCTGAAGGCTCATCGTAATTAATTTTGTTTATTTTCAATAGGGCGAAATATTTTTCGTTATCTTTTGGTCTTCTAATTGTGCCGTTAATTGTGTCACCAGTTCTAAGATTAAAGCGTCTAATCTGTGAAGGAGAAACATAAACATCATCAGGGCCAGAGACATAATCATATTTAACAGATCTTAAAAAACCGAAGCCGTCAGGCAACTTTTCCAAGAGGCCTTCAACTTCTATATCTGCTTCTGGGTGTCCTTGTATGTATTCAATTTTGTTGATTAGATCAGTTTTGTTCATTAAACTGGCGCCGACAATTCCCAGCCTTCTGGCGTATAAATTAAGATCATTAAATGACATAGCTCTTAATTCTTGAGCTTCTTTCATCTAGTTTTTCTCCTATAAGAAATATCTGATATTTTTATCAGTTTTGGTTTTAAATACACTTTGCACCAGGTTTAATAACCCACGCTAAGGCATATTTCATATTTAAAATTATTTTTTTAGATTGGAATTCATCGATTTTGAATCCATACCCCGAACTTAACTCTTGTATTTTTAAGCCTTTTTTCGGGTTCAAAGAACTAGTTTTTTTGCTTATATAATAAGAGCATAACAGGACTTGCTATATAAATGGAAGAGTATGTTCCAAAAACTATTCCAATTAGCAGAGCAAGGGACAATCCGCGCAGTGCTTCTCCACCTAAAATAAATAGAGAAATAACCACCAATAGAGTAGCAAAACTTGTTAAAATAGTTCTTCTTAGTGTTTCATTAATACTCAAATTGACAATATCGTACATGGACTTGTTTTTTACCTTTTTTATATTCTCTCTGATTCTTGCAAAAATCACGATAGTGTCGTTTACCGAGTACCCTAAAATTAGCAAAATGGCTGCAATAACATCAGGATTTATTTCCATGTTTACTAATAAAAAACAGGCTATAATTGCCAAAGTATCGTGAACTAGGGCTACAATTGCGCCTACAGAAAATGCAAATTTAAACCGTATTGCAATATATGCAAGCATGCATAAAATAGCGATTATCAAAGCTTTAAAAGAGTTCCATTTTAGAGATTCACCTACATTTGGTCCTACACTGTCAGCTTGTAAAATCTGTGCCGATAGATCGGGAATATCTTTTTCAAGATATGATTTTACTCTTTCACCAACGCCTTTTGCATCACTTTCAAATTTTTGTACTCTAACTAGAATTTCGTCGTTAGTAAATTCTCTTAAATCGACACTTTCATAGCCGTTATTTTTCAGAACTTCTTTGATATCATCCGAACTTACTTTCTTAGATAACTTTAAAAGAATTTGTGTGCCGCCAGTAAAGTCAACGCTGTATCTGAAGCCATCATTTAAATAGTACGCTACACCTGTTACGGCTATCAATGTTATGGAGAATACGGCGCAAATATATCTATATCTAAGAAAATCTATCATTTTTTACTCTCCGGATAGAAATGTGAAATAAATTAAATTCATTTTTAGAAATTACTGTTTGATTATAGAGACGTATTTACGACCCTTTGGTCCAAAATGAAATTTTACATAACCTTGTACGCATGCAAAAAGGGTATCATCGCCACCGCGTCCTACACCTTTACCAGCATGAATTTTGGTACCTCTTTGGCGAACTAAAATTTCCCCGCCATTAACTTCTTGACCATCAAATAACTTAACTCCGAGTCGCTTACTTGCACTCTCGCGACCATTCTGGGTGGAGCCACCGGATTTACTCGTTGCCATCGGAAAATTCCTTTTAAAATAGCTTAGATTTGAATTCCAAAGTATTAATATCAGAATACCATTAATGAGAGACCGAATAATACTGGATTTTATTGAAAGACATTCTAATTATGGCTTTTTTAAGAAAAATGTCAATCTACTGATTTGGTGATATTTATACTGTTTTTTTCTGCCCAAGCCTGAAGTGAGGCAGGGAAATATTCTGTTGCCATTTCCAGAATAGCTTGAGCAAATTGCCTTATTTCCCACTGAGCTCCTTCGCTCAATCTGAGTTTTAAAAAGTGTGTTAAAGCGTGCAAATTGGTGGTAAAAATAAACTGTGTGTATATGCAAACTGGTAACACTCCCCTGGCCAACTCTCTGCATATTCCAGATTCTAGCATTTCCTGGTATGTTTTAACGGCCAAATCTATGGATTCTTGATACTTTCTTTTGACTTCAATATTTTCAAATTCACCCTCAGATGCTTGATGATTTATTTGGTGTTGATAGCGCCATTTCTTGGGGGTATAAAATTCTATTGGTGCTTGCGCATATCTGTAACTAATTTCATTATAAGAGTGCATTCTATGACGCATCCATTGTCTTGCCACAAACATTGGGCATTTTATTCTAAAGGACAGTTGGTTATGTTCAAATGGACTTGTGTGGTCATGCATCATCAAAAAGCTAACTAACTTTTTATCTTTTTCGGATAATTCGTAGCTGATTTTTCCATAAGAAACTCGTGCTGCATTTGCGATGTCTAAATCCGATCCTGAAACTCTAATTAGTTCAACAGAGCTAATTCCGTCTTCTAATGGATCATATTTTTTTATTACTTGATATAATTGATTATAGTTTAACGTTTTTTCTTGCACTATTTCCCCGCGATGATTTTTGGTAAATTAATTTTAATGATAAATTTAGACCAATGAATTATAATTGCAATTTGTGCTATCTAATTTTTAACCTACGGCAGTATTTCAGAATTTTGTGACAACATAAGGACTAATTATGAAATTATCAACATTTGTACTTTTAGTGAGCTGTTTTAACCTAACAGCATCAGACAGAAGATTGCTTGATGCTTGCGAATTTAGAGAGTATATGGTGGCATCGAAGAGGCTAATGAACTTAATAGCATCTAAAGCTAAAACCATGGAAGAGTATGAATCGCTTTTAAATGATGTTCAACAAGAGGCTGGTAAGAAGTTAAGGTTAGTTTCTCCTATAGAATTAAGAACTAAACAAGGCTCTGTTTTATTACCAACATTATTAGTTGAGGCTTCCAATTGCAAAGACATATTTCCAGATGGAAGGATTGTTGATGTTGATTCACTTGGTGAACAGATCCCTACTTGGAAAATGTGTGCAGATCCTCAAACAATTTCTAGCCTCGAAAGGTTGTGTAGAGGTGAAATATTATCATACTCATCTGAGCATGGAAATTTAAGAGCATTAGCTAGAAATCTTTCTGTAATCAACTTTTTAAGTCTTGATAAGCTTATAAATAATTTAGATTTTGATTTCTTATCGGCATTGACAAAAATTCCTGAATTAATGAGGGATGAATTAAATGAATCAGAGATCGAAGTGATAACTAAGAAACTTGAAATGAGTTGTCATATGTTTGATGTTAATTTGCAGAGTAGTGATTCTGATCAAACATTAAATGCTTGCCGCTTAATTCCAATCGGAGATCACAAAATTTTAGGAACCTTTGATACTCGCATATTCGATACTTCACGGGGCGAACACTTTCTTGGTGTTTTGAATTTAGAAAATGGCTTAATAGAGATACGATTAGAAGGAGATTTTGGAGATCTTGTACAATTGGATGATAAAATATTTTGTGTAAGAGAGGGGTTTGGAGCTAGGCAAACACGTAAAAAAATTACTATTGAAGAAGGAATAATAAAAGTAGATGAGTTTCCTGATTTTGACTATCTCTTTAAAAGAGATGACGGGTTCGTTCTGTTCTCAGCTAATGAAGAAAATCATTATGAGATCTTATTAACAGATAAAGATGGAAATATAATTAAAAAATTCGATCTTTCTTATTCTAGCAATGCAGCACCCTTGCAAGTAGATAATGATAGAATCATTTTTGCTCAAAGGTGTAGATTGCATTCTAGTTCAATTCAGCAACAACCGACAGATTCTACAAAATTATACGAGCTCAATTTAAAGGACGATTCAGTTACGGAAATTTATTCTAAAGAGGAAGAAGAAAATACAGGTTGGAACCACCGTGGTAATTATTTAAGAAGTGTGACCAAACTCTCTGACGCAAATTTGTTACTTCTTTATGACTCGGATGTAGAGATATTTAATAAAAAAAAAAGTGAAGGGGCGCAATTTGATATAAATGTGGGCTTATTTCCAAAGGCTAAAGTGCTAGATGATACACATTTTGTACTATTTGGTTGGGGCGGCATAAAGATAGTCACTTTTAGGCTAGAAGATGATATATGTATTCTTGAAAAAATAGATCCAATAATTTCCTCCAATGGATTGGTTGGAGGTGTAATAGATCCTGATAATGTATATTATTCTGTTGTAACAAAACAAAATAAGGTTGTAAGAATACCAATATGGCCAGGCGTATCATTTAATACTTTTAATTTACAATTAGCAAAAAGCAAAAAACAACAAGCAGCTTCATCATCAAAAAGTTAACTAGCATTGTTGCAATATTTTACAGCATTTATACGGGATTCATATGAAAACAAAAATCATTTTTAGTTTTATTTTGTTTAATATTTTTATTTTTTCATCCGATAGAATTCCACTCGATAGAAAAAGAATGGTAGAGTTTAATGCATTTCAAAGTGCCACTAGCAAGCTACGAATGGCTTTGGCGCTTCGTGTCTCCAGTTTGCAATCGCTGGACGAACAATTTAGAGATGCATGCCAAGAAGCTGCACAAGCATTAAAATTTTGCCAAGTTCAAGAGCGAAATGGCCAGCCATTTTTAGTAAATAAAGAGCTTGTAAGTTCACTTCCGGTATCTGGGGATACGATACCGTCATCCGCTTTTCCTTCTGAAATTTCGCCAAGTCCAGAAGTTTTTCAAGATCTTCAAACGTTAGTGGATGCAGGCTCTATAAGATTGGATGCGAGGAACGATAAAGCTACTCAGCATATACTTAACCTGTATCGTTTAACTAAATTGTTACGGCCTGACAGACTAAATGGAATCAGCTACGAAGATCCACACAATTATATGCAAAGATATTCATCAGAGATGCAGAAATTAATTCCCACAATGGGTGCTAATTTATTTGTAAGAGAATTTTCTATCGACAAACAGATTATTTGTTGTGCGCGATTGATCGAAGTTGATGAAAGAAATTTGTTAGCTGTCTGTCTAGTGAATAATGGAGATGAGAAAGAGTGGGGTTTATATAATATTTATAAAACTAATGGAAATTCTTATCAATTTATGCATTGTGCGCCAGGCTTTTTTAGGCTTCGAAGATTAGATTATGGAGCTCCGACCTATCTTGCTGAAGACCCTGAAGGCAAGGTAAGATCTATGCAGGTTTCTTATGACCAAGGTAAGCTTCAAAAAGCTTCTGATTATGCCAGTGCTTCGATTAATTTTTTTTATCACGGCATATTAAAAAGATCTTTCAAGAAGGTCAAAAATGGCAAATCCCTAAAGGCCACAGTTGGTAATAACATCTACAGAGATGAACACGTATATACAACAAAAATCGATTTAATTAGTGAGAATCCAGAAATCAGAATATTTCAGTTAAATGATGATGAATTTCTATTGTGGCAAAAAGAAAAGAGCATAGATCGTGAGCAACAGGGCAGAGTTGGAATATCTATTTTAAATTCAAGTGGAGGTTTTAGATTTTTTGCAACTGAACCAGGTGTTGTTCATTATGATTGGAAGATCGAATCTCGTTATACGACTCTTGCAAATGCAAAAAAGTTTCTGCGCATTAGCAAAAATAATGTGTTATTTATTGGTGGAATACTTAGATTGTCTATTTATCATTTCAATGCAAGTTATCCACTTATAGATGAAGTTACATTAGATAAAAGTATTGGTAAATTACATGATGTTGATTTATATGATGAAAACTCCCTTTTGATTAAAGCTGAAAATGGAATGTTTGTACTAGAATTTAGTCTCACTGATAGCAGTCGTATGAAAATCAACAAAACAACAAAAGTTTTAGATGCCAAGCTGGGGGCTACAATTTTTGATTCCGATGTACAACAAGGGATACGCGATTATTTTTATGCTATAGGCGAGGATGGAAAGTCACTTGTAAGAATTTCCAAACATGCAGATCATGTAGCTGCATCGTCCTCAAGTACAAATTAATTACTTGGAAGCTTCTTGCCAGGTTTTGCCGGTCCGAGTGGTGACCTTTAATGGAATGTTCCATTTGGTTACATTCTCTAGAATATTTCTGATTTTGATTTCTAATTCTTGAGCTCTATTTTCTGGTACAGAAATTAAAAGCTCATCATGAATTTGCAAGATGATTTTTGCTTCTGGAATTTCCCTGTTTAATTGTATCATCCCATTCTTCATAATCTCTGCGGCAGTGCCCTGTGCTACCGTATTAATTGCAGCGCGTTTTGCAAATTCGTAAAGTCCTTTGTTGCGTTCGTAAATTTCAGAGATGTATCTTCTTCTGCCCCACAATGTTTCCACATAGCCTTTTTCTGTAGTCTCTTGAACTATTTTTTCCATCCATTTTTGGACTTCGGGATATTGTGCAAAGTATTTTTCTATATATTTTTTTGCATCACCAAATGGAATATGCAGCTCTTTTGATAAGCCGTATGGAGTTAATCCGTATAAGATACTGAAGTTGATTCTTTTGCCTACCTGTCTTTGATCATAAGTAATTTTGTCCAAATCTATTTCAAATATTTTTGCTGCAGTAATTGCATGAATATCCAGATCTTGCATAAATGATTTTGCTAAATTTTCATCTTTAGAAAGATGTGCTAAAACGCGTAATTCAATTTGTGAATAATCTGCAGAAATAAATACGTTTCCATTATCGGCTTTAAATGCGCCGCGTAGTTTTTGTGCATAAATTGAATTATCTGCTGGAATATTCTGTAAGTTTGGTTCTGAGCTTGCAAGTCTACCAGTCGACGTTCTGGTTTGGTTTAAGCTCGTATGAATTTTTTTGTCTTTTGAGTTTACATATTTTGGTAGACCACCTATATATGTACTCTTTAATTTATAAAGTTCCCTATACTTTAAAATTAAGCCAGGAACTGGATGTAAATAAGATAATGTTGTTAATACTTCCTGATCGGTAGAATATCCAGTTCTTTTGGAGCTTTTTTTCTGTCTTGGTAAATTTAATTTTACAAATAAAAGTTCTTCAACTTGTTTTGGTGAATTTAGATTAATACCTTCTGTTTGATCCAAAAGTGTTTTTATTTTTTCTTCGATTGAGCCTAATTCTTCATCGATAGATTCTTCTAAGCTTATTAATTCGCTGGTTTCTAAATAGATGCCATTTTTTTCTACATCTATTAAGACGTTCATTAATGGCATTTCTATGTTGTTAAAAAGATTGAATAAATTATTTTCTATAAGCTTGGTTTCAAAAATTTCTTTTAGCGAAAAAGTTTGATGTGCATCTGCAGCTGCATATTGAGTTGCTAATGCTATTGGTGTAAATGAAAAATCTTGGTATTTATTGAGCTTTACAACTTCGTCATATTCTAGCATTTCATCGTTTAAATAATCATAAGATAGTTGTGCTAAATTTATTCTTTGACCTTCTTTGGCAACTAAACTCGCAGCAATTATTGTATCAAAAATTATGCCTTTAAGATTTATTCCTGCATTATACAAAACAAGTGCATCAAATTTTGCATTGTGCAATATTTTTGTGTATTCGATACTTTCTAAAATTGGTTTTAATACACTAAAAATTTTATCTTTGCTTAATAAAGTTGTCTCATTTTTGTGTGCGACTGGAACATAGAAACTAATTCCTTTTTCTGCACAAAAAGAGATTCCAACTAATTCATTATCCAAAGTATTTAAACTTGTTGTTTCAGTATCGGTAGCGAATGTTTTTTTATCTTTTAAGTAAGCTGCAAGAGCATCTAAATCTTGTTCAGTTGCTATGGTTTTAAAGGTGTAACCTCTTTTTACGGAAAATGGAATTTTGGTTGAAATTTCGTTCTTGGATCTTTTTTTTTGGGCGTCTTTTAGCAGAGTTTTGAAATTCAATTTTTCAAAAAAATGATTTGCTTGTTCCCAGTTTCTAAAATCAAATTTAACGGAATTTTCTGCAAGATTGGTTGGCACATAAATTAATAAAAATAATGTTAGGCTTAAAAATGCATTTTCTCTATTTTCTGATAGAGCATTTTGTGTACTGGCTTTTTTCACTTTTTCTATGCGGCTATAAAGATCGTCTAATGAATCAAACTCTTTTACTAAATCGGATGCGCCCTTTTTGCCAATTCCTTTAACGCCTGGAATATTGTCAGAAGTATCACCTAGCAGCGCAAAATAGAATGGCAGTTTTGCGATAGGAAATTCTAAGATTTTTTCATGTTCTTCTTCTGTTATAATCGCATCTTTAAATGGATCAAAAATTGAAACTGTCTCATCAAGAAGTTGGTACAAATCTTTGTCAGATGTTATGACTACAATTTTATGCGTGGGAGAAAATTCTTTTGCTAACGAATAAATAAGATCATCAGCTTCTATTCCTGATTGTTCTACTTGAGCTAGCTTGATAAGATCTGCAAATTCCTTAATTAATTGCTTTTGGCTGCCAAGATCACTTGGCGGGGCTTGCCTGGTTGATTTATAGTTTTCATAGAGCTCATGTCTTTTAGTTTTGCCTCTACTGTCCCAGACTAAAACCATATTTTCAGGTGTAAACCTGTCTATAATTTTTTTTAGCATGCGGCAGAATCCGTAGACTGCTTGAGTCGTTTGGCCATCAGGAGCATGTAGGGGTTTCATGCTGTAATAGGCTCTATACAAGAATGATGAGCCATCGATTAAAAATAATGTTTCAGAATTAGAATTGGTTTTCATAATTTTAATTATAGCACGAATTATGAGTTTGCTTAAATGGCTTGATAATACTAAAATTATCATATGTTTACACAGGTAAGATTGTTTGATGGCTTTTCAAAACCACTTCTTTATAAAGTTCCCGAAAATTGGGAAATTAAGCCAAGCATAGGTTCGATTGTTTCAGTTCCATTAAGAAAACAGATTAAATTAGCTTTTGTTTCTGAAATTATTACAGAACCTGTAAAGACTAATTTTGAAATTAGGGAGCTGATAAAACTGGAGGGTTTTCCTCAGGACAAATTTTATCTAAATTTTGTGAGTTCGATTGCGAATTTATATCAAATAGATTCCATTAAACTTATAAAAAGAATCGGTAACTTTATTAAAGAATCTTCGCAAAAAAGTTCTTTTATTTTGCCTAAAATTGATACAGGTAACGTAGAGCTGACAGACGATCAATTGCAGATTTACGAATATGTAAAGTCTACAATGGGAACATATTCGCCAGTTTTAATTCATGGCGTAACTGGTTCTGGAAAGACTGAAGTTTATAAAAAAATTATTGAACTAAATTTTGTGCAAAATAAAAGTTCTATTTTGTTGCTTCCCGAAGTGACTCTGTCTATTAAATTCGAGGAAATTTTTAAACAAAATTTGGGTAATAAATTAAAGATTTTTGGATTTCATTCAGGAACGTCTACATTAGAAAAACGTGCATTATGGCAATCTTTAATGAACAATGAAAACATCTTGATTATTGGTGTTCATCTACCCGTTTTGTTGCCCATTTCTAATTTAGGTTTAA
>Ga0155637_106_pt1 | contig 10264 bp, 6 predicted proteins | sample RifCSPhighO2_12_FD_107294 | JGI IMG/M metagenome (GOLD analysis project Ga0155637, IMG submission 107294) | candidate division TM6 bacterium RIFCSPHIGHO2_12_FULL_32_22
CACACTATTTGAATCATCATTTAGAATACCAATAATTTCTGACTTGAAATCAGAATTATAATCTATTTCTTCATGAAACTCTCTTTTCGCCCAATCAAAAATAGATTTTGTTGATATATCTTCTTTTCTTATGTGACCGCCTATTCCAATAGAAAGTTTATTTTTAAGACGTTGTTCCGACGAACTATCTTTTCTTTGCATTAAAAAAATTGAATCTTCATATTTAAAAACTAGATATGGAATTATCTGTTTAAAATTTTCATCTAGTTCCATTTGAGAGCGGGGAAAGAATTCTTGTTTTTTGTTTATTATTTCTATGATTTCTTCTAAATTAGATTGTTTTAAGCCCTGCCAGAGATTAAACTCTGAGCTTTTAATTACAAGAATTTCTTCATCATGAAATTTAGTTTGTGTTTGATTCTGTTTATGCATTATGAATTTCTTTTTAAGTTATGACCGGCCCTTCGACTCATTACATTCGCTCAGGGTGACCGGCTTGTCCTACGTAGCATGCGTAGTGGGATCATGGTGAGCGAGCCTTTGGCGAGTCGAATCCATGACCTTAGCAAAACTAAGGTCACGCTTCTTTTACTCTCCTAATTCCACCGTAAATTTCCATGGAATTAGAAATCTACCTAAACCTTAAACCAACTAGTCAGAAATAACAAGAAGTTTTTAGAAAATTTTCTTTTTGCTATAATAAATATTATTACCAAAGGCCCTATTTATGAGTTACGATTTTAAATCTATAGAAAAAAAATGGCAATCAAAGCCAGAAATTGAACCTGTAAAAATTGATAAATCTAAGCCAAAATTCTATTGCTTAGACATGTTTCCATACCCTTCTGGATCGGGATTACATGTTGGTCATTGGCGCGGCTATGTTTTATCAGATGTTTATGCACGTATGAAATTAATAGAAGGGTACAATGTTTTGCATCCTATGGGCTGGGATGCTTTTGGTCTTCCTGCAGAAAACGATGCAATAAAAAAAGGAATTCATCCCGAAATAAATACTGCTAAAAATATCGCAAATTTTAAAGAACAGTTACAGGATATACATGCAATCTATGATTGGTCAAAAGAGATAAACACAACAGACCCCGATTATTATAAATGGACACAATGGATATTCTTGCAGATGTTTAAAGCTGGTCTTGCATATGAATCTGAAATGCCAATTAACTGGTGCCCTTCATGCAAAACTGGATTAGCAAATGAAGAAGTTGTAAATGGCGAATGTGAAAGATGTGGCAGCAAGGTTGAAGAGAAAAAAATTCGTCAATGGGTTCTAAAAATTACAGATTATGCACAAAAACTTTTAGACGGTCTTGATAAGTTAGATTGGCCAGAAAAAGTCAAAACTATGCAGCGTAATTGGATCGGCAAAAGTGAGGGGTTAGTTTTTTCATCACCAGTCAAAGATTCAGATTTGGTATTACAAACTTTTAATGCGCACTTTGAAGCCTTTAAAGCGGATACATTTGTTGTTATTGCGCCAGATCATCCACTTATAGAAAAACTTATAGAGGGAGTTAATAACAGAGATGAAATTTTGGAATTTTGTGATGACATACTCAAAAAGCGACAACAGAATAGACATGAAGATAAAGAAGTTGAAGGCATATTTACAGGGCGTTATATTTTGGATCCTGTTTCTGAAAAAGAATTACCAATTTGGGTTGCAAGCTTTGCGATAAAAGATTATGGTACCGGAATTGTAAAATGTTCGGCGCATGATGAACGTGATTTTAAATTTGCAAAAAAATATAACATTCCCTTAAAAGTAGTTTTAATTCCTGAAGATCCTGAGAAAGCGAAAAAAGTTATAAATCAAGAAGAATGTTATATTGATATGGTCAACGGCATTCTTTTAGAGCCCACAGAATTTAAGGGAAGACGTGCTGGTGATGTAAGAGCGGACATTATAAAATATTGTGAAATCAAAGATTTTGCTAAAATAAAAACTACTTATAAATTGCGAGACTGGGTATTTTCAAGACAACGTTATTGGGGTGAACCAATTCCATTAGTTCATTGTACACATTGTGGCGTAGTTCCGGTTCCAGAGGATCAATTGCCAGTTGCATTGCCAAAAGTAGAAAAATATGAACCAACAGGAACAGGTGAATCTCCATTAGCAGCGATTGAAAGTTGGGTAAATGTAAAATGTCCAAAGTGTGGCGGTCCAGCAAAAAGAGAGACAAATACTATGCCGCAATGGGCAGGTTCTTGCTGGTATTTTTTAAGATATCCAACGCCAGATTTAAAGACAGAGCCATTTTCAAAAGAAGCAATGCAATATTGGCTTCCAGTTGATTTATATGTTGGCGGAATAGAACATGCAATTTTGCATCTTTTATATTCTAGGTTTTTTATAAAAGTTTTACATGATTTAGGATATCTGTCTTTTGATGAGCCATTTACTCATCTATTTAATCAAGGCATGGTTTGTAAATATTCAGATAAAACTGGATTAGTTGAAAAGATGTCTAAGTCTAAGGGCAACGTTGTAAATCCAGATGAGATGGTCCAAGAATTTGGATCTGATGCACTGCGTTTATATATCTTATTTATGGGGCCACCAGAATTAGATTGCGAATGGCAAGATTCAGGTCTTCTTGGTATGAAGCGTTTTTTAAATAAATTATGGAACTATTTAACAGATCCAAAAACTATTGTTGAAGATGAAAGTTTAGAATCTAAAAAAAGATTTAATAGCTTTCTGAAAGATTACCAAGAAAGATTAGATCACTTTAAGCCAAACACGGCAATTTCTGCTGCTATGGAATGGTTAAATGATGCAGTTTCAAATGATTATAAATTAAGCAAAAATAATTTAGAAAGCTTATTGGTTGCACTTTCATTATTAATTCCATCATTTTCTAGTGAATTATTAGAAAAACTATTAAACAAAAATTTATTTACTTGTTTTTGGCCACAAGTTGATGAAAAATTAGCTGCTAAAACTGAAATTACTATTGCAATTCAGGTTAATGGCAAAATGCGCGGCACAATTAATATTGACAAAAACTTAAATAAATCTGAGATAGAAAAAATTGCTAAGCAAGAAGTTGAAAAGTGGATTAGCGGCGACATTAAAAAAGTTATTTTTGTTCCAGGAAGATTAATCAACTTTATTATTTAGAAATTAGATTAATAGTAGGTGCAAAAACTACTGTTGTTGCTTTTTCTTTAAGCGCATTAAAAAGAGATTTTGCCAATAGTGCGCAGCCAATTCCAACTATTGCTGATGCAGCTGTAGCAATTTTCCAAATTCTATTGCTTCTCTTTTGAGCTTCTAATTCAGATTTAAGTTTTTCATATTCATCTATTTCATGGTGTTGTGTAGCAATAATCGCAATACAAGATAATCTAAAGTTAGAAGATATTTTAGGCGAGCTTAAATGATATGCTAATATTCTATTTCTGGCTTCTTCTTCAGCTAATCTAGTTTCCAGCTCGGTTATCTCTTTTTCTAAAAATTCTCTTTCTTCATGTTCATTTTTAGCTAGTTCAACTAATTTTGTAATGATATTTATTGGTATATCAATTTCCTCTGTATCTGTTTGCTGGCTCGATATACTTTCTGTATCAGAAAGCGATTCTGTTTCTGAAGCTAGAACATAATTAAAAATTGATATAATTGACAAGGTTAATAAGATCTTTTTCATTTTATAACCCTCTTAAAAAAGAGCACCTTTTTACAGATGCCCCTTTTTTTTTATTTTAAAAAATACAAGTTACTTGCTTGGTGAGAAAATATATCTTTTTGCTAAGCCCACTACTGTTGCAGTTACTGCTGCTACTTTAGCACCTTTGGCAAAAGTTTGACCCCAAGTTTTTTGTGATTTAGAAGCTTTTTTAGCAATTCTTAAAGTTTTTTCAGCTTGATTTCTTTTTTGAATAGCTAAAGTTACTGTGGATTTTGCTTTTTTAATTAAAGCCGAAAGATCCGTTTTTATCTTTGTTTGCTCTTGTGATAATAAACCATCATTTTCATTTAAGAAAGCTTGGTATTGCGTTTCAAGACTTTTCAAGTAAATTTGGGCTTTAGCAATTTCATCTTGTGCTAATTTTAATGTTTGTTCTGCCTTCTGAACTTCTGTCAATTCAACTACAGCTGTTGCTGGTTGAACTGTTGGCGCAACTGGCTCATCTTGAATTTGCGTTCTGCGTTGTGCTAAAAGTTGTGCAAATTCTTGTCTATCTTGATCAGCCAAAGATCTAACTTCAGCTAATTTAACTTGAACTCTTTCTTTTAATTCAAGTAGATTTAATTCAAATAGATTTCCCGCAACTGCTTCACCCATTACACGTTCAACAGTGTTAGGCGCTTGCGCTAAAAGTTCATCAATTCGCTCAAGTAACATTGTGCATCTTGTTTCAGATGGTTCGGCTTGCAATAAACTAGCAAATTCTTGAATACTTACAGCATTAGCCTGGAAAACGCTTCCTGCCAATAGTAAGCTAGCTAATAATTTTTTCATTATGATTCCTCCATAATATTAATAATTAAACAATCTTAGCTAATCTCAATATAGCAGAAAAAAGGGGCTTTGCAAGGGGTCTAATTTCAGACTGAAAGCTTTTTTGTATAAGGCTATTCGAAGCCCATATCCTTCATGAAGGCATCTTCAGAAGGTTTTCTGCCTAGAAAGGCCTCTATAAGATCATTAGGGTCCTGGCTGCCGCCTTTGCCTATAACATTATCTATGTATTTTTGGCCCATATTTCCGTTTAATAAGCCACCTTTTTTGATGGTATCAAATAGGTCATGGGCAAAGACGTTAGACCACATATAGCCGTAATATTTAGGGCCATAGAGTGAGCTTGCAAGATGGCCAAAGGAGGCCACAAAGTGGCTTTCTGGATCCCATACAACATAATCACGCAATTTATGGCTTATACTTTTCCAAAATTCCTGAATATCTTTCTCTGGATTTGGATCAAAAAGGCCTAGAGCGAGCAGTGCAAACTGAAGCTGTCTTAGTGTAAAGTCACCAGAATCAAATTTTTTAAGATCAGCTATCTTTTCTATTAAATCATCTGGTAGTGGCTCGCCAGTTTGGTAATGTTTGCTTACTTTTTTAAGAATTTCTTTATCTTCCATCCAATTTTCTAACATCTGTGATGGTAATTCCACAAAGTCGCTTTTAACATTTGTTCCTGCGAAAGATGTTAATTCTGTTCTTCCTAGAGTATCGTGCATTGCATGGCCAAATTCATGAAAGAAGGTCACTACATCTTTATAGGTTAACAAAGAGGGTGAATTTGGAGTAGATTTAGGGAAATTAGCTATAACTAGCGATACTGAAGGACAAATTTTATTATCTTTTTTTACAGCAGAAATTATAGGCTGATCACAAGCATGGCTATATTTACTATCTCTTGGGTGTAAATCCAAAATTAAATACGAAATTAAGTGTCCATCTTTAAATACTTCAACTACTTTTACATCTTGATGCCAGAAGCCGCCAGTCTGAATCTCTTTAAATTTTACATTGAAAAATTGTTGATAAATATCTAAAAGCTCTTTGATTGTATTTTCCAGAGGGAAATATTTAGTCAATTCTTTTTCATCTAGTTTAAGATGATTTTTCTTATACTCATTTTTTACAAAACTTATATTCCATGGTTGAATTTTTCCATTTTTATCAAAAAATTTTCTATTATTTTCTGAAAATAGTTTGAGCTCGTTTTTTGCTTTTTTTGTAGCTTTATCAACTATGTTATTTATAAATTTTGTTACATTTTCGGGACTTTTAGCCATCTCATTTTCCATATCTAAATGAGCAAAATCTTTATACCCAAGCAAGTTTGCAAGATGATTTTTTTTGATTAAAATCTCTTTTAGAATTTCCATATTTTTTGGATATGCTCGGTTATTGAACATTCTAGATACTTTTTCACGAGTTTTTTCAACTTCAACATGATCTAAAACGCCATTTACTGTGGGATAATCAGCTTTTAAAATATATTTTCCATCAGCTGTTTTTTCTAATGAGTTTAATACCTGTTCAGGAAGCCCTTTTAATTCGTCTTTAGTAACTTCTATTTGTGATTTATCTGAGTTTATATTTTGCTGAAATTCTTGCTCTAATGTTGATATTTCCTGTAATGTTTTTCTAACTTCAGCAAGTTTTTCTTCAGGTAGATTTAGACCCATTCTTTCAAGATCTTGTATAGATTCTGTTACGAAATATTGTTCTTCAGGATCTAGATTTTCTTCTTTAAATTGATGATCATAATAATATTTTAGAGCTTCATATAGCTTTTTATTTGTTGAAACTTCTTTTATATGAAACTCACTCATTTCAATAGAAGCTTTATGCGCAGCATCTCTAATATCTTTTTCAGGACTAACTTTTTCTAGTGCTACAATTGAATGGGCTAAAGCTGCAGTCTTTTCTCCAATTTTATCTATAGCTTTTGCTGTATTTTTGAAATTCCTTTTATCATTTGGAATGGAAAGAATTTCATTTACACTTTCTGTTGTAATATTTTTAATTTTTTCCACATTCTGTTCAATTTCTTTTACAGATTTTGGAAATATTTTTTTTAAATCTTCTATTGAATTAATTTGGCATATCATTTTTGATTGTCCTCTGTCGCAATTAACAAGCATCAACAGACTTAATAATAAGCCTGAAGCAAAAACCTTTATTTTCATACAATCCCCTTTAAGGGTTTAAGTAACGATTATATAAAGATTTTAAAGATTTCCATTCATTTCGCAACTCTATTGCTTGTTCAAATTCAAAATTCTTTGCAGAATCTTGCATTTTCTTCTCAACTTTTAGCAATTCATCTAAAATTTCATCTGCATTATTAAAGACTCTTTGTCTCTTTCTTCTAACCTCGTAACCTTTTTTAGTTAGCGGTTGCATAGGAGAAATAGTCTTTACAACATCTCTTTTTACAGTTTTAGGTTCAATCTGATTCTTTTTGTTATGTTCTTCTTGAATTTTTCTTCTTCTATCAGTTTCATCAATTGCCGCTTTCATAGATTGAGTAATTTTGTCAGCATATAATAAAACTTTTGATTCAGTATTTCTTGCACCTCTACCAATAGTCTGTATTAATGAACGCTTATCACGTAAAAAACTTTCAATATCTGCGTCCATAATTGCAACAAGTGCAACTTCTGGAAGATCTAGACCTTCTCTTAATAAATTTACACCAACAAGAACATCAAAAATTCCAAGCCTCAATTTCTGTAGAATCTCAGTTCTTTGCGGTGTTTTTATGTCACTATGCAGATAACATACTTTTAGCTGTTTTTCTTCTAGATAGTATGCTAAATCTTCAGCCATTTTTTTTGTTAATACTGTAACTAAAGTCCTAAAGCCTTTTTCTTTAGTAGTTTCTATCTCTTTTAATAAATTTTCTAATTGCCCCTCTCTTTTTCTAATTTCAATTTTAGGGTCCAATAGACCAGTAGGTCTAATAATCTGTTCTACAATTTGATCTGAATTATTAAGTTCGTATTGGCCTGGTGTAGCTGAGATAAAAATTGCATCTTTAAAATATTTTTCAATTTCATCAAATTTTAGTGGTCTATTATCATATGCAGAAGGCAATCTAAAACCGTAGTCAATTAAAGAACCTTTTCTTGATTTATCACCATGGTACATTCCCTGTAATTGTGGAATCGCAATATGTGATTCATCAATTACCAGTAAAAAATCATCTCCGAAGAAATCAAATAAATTGTGTGGCGCCTCTCCTGTAGATCTACCATCAAAATGAATCGAATAGTTTTCTATTCCGGAACAGTATCCAATTTGTTTTATAAGCTCAATATCATGAGTTACACGTTGTCTTAATCTCTCTTTATAGAGATCATTATCCATGGTCCCCAAAACCTCATGAAGTTCTCTTTCGATAGTCTTTAATGCGGCATGCTTTTTCTCTTCTGTAGTTACAAAATGTTTAGCTGGAAAAATTAGGACATCTTCAAGTTGTTTTAAAACTCTATTATTTTTTTTGCTTATCCATTGTAGAGATTCAATTTTTTTATTAAATAGTTCGATACGTAAACGGTCTTTTTGATACGGTAATACTATTTCGATAGTATTTCCAATTACCTGAAAAGTGCCTGGATTTCTTTCAATATCATTTCTTGTATATTGAATATCTATTAATTTTTTTAATATATCACCACGCCCTATTTTTTGGTCTAATTTTAATGGAAATGCTAAATTTCTGTAATCTTCAGGATTTCCAAGAGAGTAAATTGAAGATACTGATGCTATAACAATAGTATCTTTTCTATTAATTAAAGAGGTTGTAGCCTCTATCCTTAATCTTTCAATTTCACTGTTTACCTTGGTTTCTTTTGGAATATAGATATCCTGAGCAGGCATGTATGATTCTGGCTGATAATAGTCATAATAGCTTACAAAATAGCAGATCTTGTTTTTTGGAAAAAAGAGAGAAAATTCTTCATATAATTGTGCGGCAAGCGTCTTATTAGGTGAAAGAATTAGTACCGGCTTATTCTGTTTTGCTATAACATTGGCTATTGTATAGGTTTTTCCGGACCCTGTTACACCTAATAATGTAGATTTTCCACTTCGACCTTTCATAAGCTTGTCTATAGCTTTTGGCTGGTCTCCAGAGGGTAGATATGGTGAATGTAATTTAAAAAGACTCACTTGAACCCCCAATTATGCTTTCTATTATTATATATAAAAAATACTATTTGGCAAGTTTTTGGCAATTGTTTATTAGGCTTTTCAAGGCTCGCTCAAATGGTTCGACAGGCTCACCATGAGCGGCCGCTCGTCCTGAGCTTGTCGAAGGATACGAGCAGCTTTCCAAAGAGATCGATTAGTTTTCTAGTTGCTTCTTGAACTGAATATTTTTGTCCGGTTTGCCAGGCATTAAAATGCAGATTTTCTTTTAGTTTTTTATTGTCCCTAATTAATTTGATTTTTTCTAGCATCTCAGACTGATTTTCAACCAAAAAGCCATTATGATTATTAATAATTATATCAGATGAGCCCGATGCATTTAACGCTATTACCGGCAGTCCGCCAGCCATAGCTTCTGCCAAAACAAGCCCTTGAGTTTCACTGGTTGATGCGAAAATAAAAATATCAGAATCTCTATAAAATTGGGCTATCTCATTTTTTTCAGGATTAACAACAAAATTTAGTCTGTTGTTTTCTATATTTAAAATATTAAAAGCATAATTTTGTAGATTTTCTAATTCAACTCCATGACCAACTAAATTGAGTATGAAATTATTATCTAGTTTGCTAAAAACTTCTAATAAAAATGGAATATTTTTCTCTTTGGTGAATCTACTTACAGACAAAAGTTTAATTTGATTTGAATTATCTCTTTTATAATCTTTTGACAAAAATATGCTATTTATGCCGCTTGGAATAATTGAGATATTAGTTTTAATGCCATTTTTTAACAAAAAATTTTTTGTACTTTCTGTTGGTGAAATAACATGATCTACATTTTTGCAATATCCTAAAGCGAATTTCTTTATTATTGGCTCACTTATCAAAGTTGGTATCGGCACGTTATGAGCATATTGCTCGTACATTGAATGATAAGTGAAGATAATTGGTATATTTAGTTTTTTGCTTGCTTTTAAAGCTGATGCGCCCAAAAAGAATGGGTGCTGTGAATGAATTATGTCAGGATTTATCTTATTTATCAGCTTTATAATTTGATGATCATAGCGCCATGGTATAGCTATCGGATATTTTTTATATTTAAATTTTATTGGACAATCTAACCTAATTACATAATCATGGTCAATTTCATTTGTTGCAAAGTCCAAAGTAATTATAAAAACTTCATGACCAAGCCTTATCAATTCTTGTGAAAAAGTTTCAATTGAACTAACAACGCCCCCATTATAAGGCTTATAATTGTTGGTTATTATAACAATCTTTATTTTTTTCATAGCCGTTACGTATATTATATATCAAGTCTTTAAGGAGCACTTGTCAATGAAACTACGAATTTTGGAAAATCAATTTTTATATACTTTTTATATTCAATCAAGAAGTTTATTCTATATTTTAAAGAACTTTTACCAAATTATATACAGCTTTTTAGCATTATCAGTTTCTATTTTAGTGCTTTCTATAATCTTATATATTTTTTACCTTAAATATGGGGTGCATCCATTTGATGAAACAACTATCTATTATTTAAAAGAAATTTCTTTAGTTGAATCATCTTCAATAATTTTATTATGCGTAATTTTTTATTTTATGATTACTTCTTTTTTAGA
>Ga0155637_108_pt1 | contig 9917 bp, 12 predicted proteins | sample RifCSPhighO2_12_FD_107294 | JGI IMG/M metagenome (GOLD analysis project Ga0155637, IMG submission 107294) | candidate division TM6 bacterium RIFCSPHIGHO2_12_FULL_32_22
TTTAAGACTTTGACTGGTACAGTCTCCCTATCCCGTGCTCTTTTTTATTTTATATAAATCTCAGTTTTTAGCATACATGACTGGTTATTGTAATTCTATTTCACTTTTACTATTTAAAACTAACTAACACTTTTGATTACACTCCACTAATAATTATTCACTAAACTTTATAACCTCTACAGGACAAGCCTTTGCAGCCTCTTTAATCTTTTCTTTAAACTTATTAAAATCTGCACCCTCTTTAACATGCGATTTATCTGTAACTTTAAAAACTTCAGGACAGATATATTCGCAACTGCCGCAAGAGATGCAACCTGGTTCAATCCAGACTTTTTTCATATTATTTACCCTCTTATGCATAATAAAGTTTAGTTATCTCCGGTCATACTGAACGAATGCAATGAGTCGAAGTGCGATCGTTTTTCACCCTTCGACTCGTCTTACGACTCGCTGCCTACTCCGCCGTAGTATTATTAACTTACGTGGATTTTGCCTAGAGGCTACGAAGGCTGGACAAGGGTGACCGAATTTAGGTCCCTTAAAAAATTATCATTATTAGTTTATAATAATAAATATTAAAAGGGTATCGAATTCGATGAAAACTAAATTAAAGCGCGGCTTTTTAATATCAATAGAGGGAATAGATGGATCAGGAAAATCTATTCTTTGTACAAAGTTAACCGAATATCTGTCAAAAAAATATGAGGTAATTTTAACCAAAGAACCCGGTGGTTCAGAAGTTGGAAAAGATATAAGAGAGATATTGCAATATAAAAAAGTCTGCCCACTTTCAGAATATCTTTTATACGCAGCAGACCGAGCGCAACATTTTAATGAGCTTGTAATTCCTGCATTAAAGTCAAAAAAAATAGTTTTATCTGACAGAATGGGCGATTCTTCAATAGCATTTCAGGGCTATGGAAGAAAAATTGATATCAATTTAATAGAATCTGTAAATAATAAAGCCATGAATTGCATAAAGCCTGATTTAACTATATATCTAAAAATTGATATTGAAACAGCAAAAAAACGTGTAGAAAATAGAAATTTAAAGCTTACTGTGATGGAAGAAGAAAAAGTAGATTTTACAAAGAAAGTCATGAACGGCTTTAATAAAATTTTTAGAAATAAAAATAATGTTGTAACAGTCGATGCAAAGCAGAGCCAAGAAAAAGTTTTAGAAAGTGCAATAAAAATTGTTGAAAAATGGATAGAGAAAAATTTAATTTAAATCCTGCGCAATTAATAGTTGGCAATGATCAACTATTATTAGCAAATTATGCAAAAAACTTATGCAAAAAGATATTTTGCATAGAAGATAAAAGTTGTTTCATATGCCTACAAATAGATGAGAATCGGCATTCCAATATTATATGGCTAACGTCAGAAAAACCTTACAAACTCTCTGATATAGATATTATTTTTGAAAAATCTGCTTTTGCATTAGAAGAAGATGAGAAATTCTTTTTTATTATTGAAAATGCTGATCTATTAAATATTTCATGCGCAAACAGATTACTTAAAATTGTTGAAGAGCCGCCAGCTGGTTATAATTTTATATTTTTAACACAACGAGCTCAGGATATTTTAGATACAATAAAATCTAGATGTACAAAAATTGTATTAGACCATTCTGAATATATAAATGAAGAGCCAATAATAAAGTATTTTACTATTGAAAAAATTGACGCACCAGATTTTTTATCTTTTATAGACAAATCTGATATTAATGAGCAAAAAACTGCGATAATTTTAGATGAAATTTTAAAGTTCTGGACATTAAAAAAAGAAAGTAGAAAACTAGACTTAATAATTGAAAGTTTTGAAAATCTACCCGGCCCTGGTGGAAGCAAATTATTTTGGAAAAATTTCTACACCAAATTTTATATCAGTTAATTTTAAATATTATGTTAATAGAAGAATTAATAAAAAAAAATGAAAACAAAGTCCTTGAATTTAAAGAAAACACAAAAAATTTATCATCTATAATTAAAGCAGTAGTTGCGTTCGCAAATACTGCAGGAGGCACCATAATAATTGGTATAGAAGATAGAACTAAAAAATTAATCGGCGTAAAAAATTCTTTGGATGAAGAAGAACGATTAATCAATGCAATTTCAGATTCGATCTCCCCTTTTATAATCCCAAATATAGAAATACATTCTTATAAAAACAAAGAACTTTTAATAATCAATATTCCTCATTCAGCTGGACCATATTATATAAAATCTCTTGGAATTGACAAAGGTGCGTTCATAAGATCTGGATCAACCAATAGAATTGCTGATTCAGAAATGTTAGATACGCTAAAATTATATGCAAAGAAAATTACTTTTGATGAAATAGCTTATCCTATGGGAGATATAGAGGACCTAGATTGGATAGCAATTAAAGAATCTTTCAGAGAATCTAATAAACGAATAACTGAATCAAAAGCAGAAGATCTAGAACTAGTCGTCAACCATATCGGAAAATTGTGCCCTTCTATGGGTGGAATAATACTTTTTGGCAAAAAAAGGCTAAAATTATTTCCTGACGCTCTAATACGATGTGTAAGATTCGCAGGCTATAATAAGTCTAAAGTAATTGATCACTTAGAAATAGACGATTATCCAGTTTATGCTGTTCAAGAAGTTATTAAGTTTATAGAAAGAAATACAAAAATGGGAGTAAAATTCAATAAGATAAAAAGAATTGATATTCCAGAATATCCACCCATAGCGATTCGAGAAACAGTTATAAATGCTGTAGTTCACACTGACTACACTATTAAAGGAAGCAGTGTTTTAATTTCTATATTTGATGACAGAATTGAAATCACTAATCCAGGTGGCATTCCTATAGGCATAACACTTGAACGGGCACTTTCCGGTGCTTCACGTATCAGAAATAGAGTAATAGCAAAAACTTTTCGAGAATTAGGATTAATTGAACAATGGGGATCAGGATTGCAAAGAATAATTCATTCCTGTAATAAAAAAGGCTTAAAAAAACCACTGTTTGAAGATTTTATATCAGAGTTTATGGTTACATTATATGCGACAAAAGAAAAAAGACTTAATAAATCTGGAAAAAAATGAAGCATCTTTATACATCTTTAATATTTTTATCTATAAATTCAGCAATTATAATAGACCATCGACGCACAAGTTTGGCGATGCCTGCGCCATCAGAATGTCTTAATCATTTCTTGTTTCAATCAATTAGACGCGGAAAATATGATGAAGCAAAAAGCTGGATCTGCTTAGGTGCAGATGTAAATGCACGTGACAGAGAAGGCAATACGCCACTAATGCAAGCTGCGTGGGAAGGCAATCTAATAATAACAAAGATTTTATTAAATAATGGTGCTGATATAGATGCTACAAATAATTATGGACAAACGGCTTTAATGATAGCCGTTCTTGGAGTAAGACGTTGTGTAATACAAGAACTTTTATATAGAGGTGCAAATATAAATATTCAAGATATGTGCGGAAATAGCGCTGCTATGGTTGCAACTTTTATAAGACGCATTAAGCCAAGTAGAGATGTAATGTGTATACTTTTAAATTATATGCCAAACTTAAAATTAAAAAATAAAAATAGAGACACTCTGTTAACTCTGGCTGTTATGACAGGCAGATATTATTTAGTTAAAGATATATTATGTCATATGAATGAAAGATTAACTTTTGAAGAGCGCAATAAAATATTAAATCAGCGTAATTTAAATGGTGATACATCTTTTATGTTGGCTACGCAAGAATTTAATAATCAAATTGCATGCTTTTTATTACAACAGGGAGCTGACATAGATAGAGAAAATTGCTTTGGAAATACTCCATTAATGATAGCAATTTTACAAAGAAATTTAAGATTAATGTATATGTTATTAAATTGTGATGTTAATATAAATCACCAAAATAGATGGGGCTATACGCCACTAATGTTCTCTGTAATTAATGATCATGTAAAAATGACCAAAACTTTACTAAAACATAATGCTGATATCTGCTTAAGAAATGATAAAAATAATAATGTTATAGATATCGCAAAATATTACAGATATTTTGATGCAGCTAGAATGCTTGAATGCAAATTAAAAAAGAGGAACCTATGCTAAAAGATCTCTTTATTATAAGTATATGGATAATATCATCTATTATATGTATCCCAATTCAGGAATATACGCTTGAAATAGATGACTCAAAAAAATTCTCTGATGTCTTTTATGCATTTATCAGAAATCTATTTATTTTTGCACCATTAGTTTTATCATTTTTATTTCCACACAAATATTTAACGTGTCTTTCTATAACTTCTGTTGCTATATTAATCTGCGCATTAATTGGTTCAACAATTTTGGAAAAAGTAATTTCTATTTTTACAAAAAAGAGGGCTAAAGACCTTCCTGAATTTGTCTACTGGTTTTTTATAGTATTGAGCACTTATACCGGCTTTTACATAGGAAAATCAGAAAACACTTGTCAAAGAATCACCGATTATAGTTTATATATAATTATTGGGGTTCTAGTTTTAATCATCGTTTTTTTAATATTGAAAAAAACTAATGAGAGAAAAAAACATGTAGAACTTCATCAACAATACTTAAATAAGGATGAAGTTGAATATGAAAAAGAAGATCAATGGTATAACTAAAGTTATTTTCACTATAGTTTTTATATCAAATAATTGTCAGGAACGTGGATTTATAGAAAGTATAACTTCGGTAGCAAAAACTACACTTCTTCCATTAAGATCTCAATTTACAAGTTCGCCCCACCAACGTCAGCCGGCTGTAGTTGAAATTGGCCAAATATCAGATGACGAAGCAAGAGCTGTTAGAGAAAGAAAACAGGCTAACCATAGAGCTCTATCTCATATTACAAATCTAGATAACCTGCCAATAGATAAAACGCTAAATATTGCTCTATGTGCTAGTGGTGGTGGATATAGATCAATGATAGCCACTTTAGCACTTTTGCAGGGCTTGCAAGAAAATCATCTTTTAGATGCGATACAATATATTGCAACATTATCTGGTTCTTGTTGGGGTGTTGGATATTGGATATCATCTAATAGAAGTTTAGACAATTTTATTTTGCATGTACAAAGAAGTATAGATACTAATTCTAAGAGTCTGCCAACAATTAAAGACCCACATGAAATTATAAATACTAGCAAAAACTTTGTAAGAAAATTTGTCTTTGACCAGCCTCTCAGTTCAGTAGATTTATGGGGCGCACTAATTGGTAACAATTTAATAGGCAAACAAACATTAAAATTATCTGAGCAACAACCGCAAGTTAATAGCGGCTTTTTGCCATATCCAATCTACACAGCAATCGAAGCTTTAGCTCCTTTAACTTACAGCTGGTATGAATTTAGCCCTCATGATGTACGTAACCTAGCAAATAATACTTATGTAAAAACTTGGGCATTTGGAAGAAAATATGAAAATAAAGATAACAATTTTTGGTCTACTTCAGAACCTACGCTACGTGGCTACGCATTCCCTGCAGAACTACCATTAAACTCTTTTATGGGTCTTTTTGGCTCAGCCTTTACAGCAAATATTAAAGAAATTGTAAAAGATATGGAATCAAGCGGCGCAGGCTTGACACCACTTCAAACTATGATTTTAAATTTAGTTGGCTCTGAACAACAAAAAAAATTACCTGCACCGGCTCAATCAGCCTATCATAAAGTATGTGAAATAAGACCATTATCTGCCGAAATGTTTACATTCACTCCGAGAACAAAAAACCAATTAATGACACTTGCCGATGCAGGAATAGATTTCAATTTACCGATTCCACCACTACTACAAAGAAGGCGTGACATAGATCTAATAATTATTCTAGACGCTTCAAATCCATTAATAAATGCTCCCGCGCTTAGAGCTTCCGAACATTATTCCAATACAAAATCTGAAAGAGAGATCAAAAAGTTACCTCCAATTGATTATAATGCAATTGATAAAAGACCAATTAGCATATTTACATACGAAAATAGACCAACAATAATTTATATTCCATTTAGATTGGTAAATGAATGTGGAAATTCTTATTGCAGCACATTTAATTTTGGTTACAAAAAAGATGAGTTCTATTCAATAGTTAATTGGATACAATCAAGTGTGCCTTTTGGTCAAATACGTGATATAATTGCAAATGCTCAGTACCAAAAATATACAACTTAACCACCTTTTATAACAGCGTATGGACGTACACGAGCAACCTTTTTTGCAAGTCCCACCGAAACAACGACATCAATCACGTTTTCAATATCTTTATATGCTATTGGCGCCTCTTCAGCCAGCTCAGCATTAGAATCGCACCTTACAGTTATTCCTTTTGCCTCAAGCTGTTTTCTCAATTCTGGACCCTGCACTTTTCTTTTTGCCTCTGTTCTAGATAATCTACGCCCTGCACCATGACACGATGAACCAAATGAAACTTCTAAACCTTTTTCTGTGCCAGTAAGTATGTATGAAGAAGTCCCCATTGTACCTGGAATTAAAACTGGTTGACCGACTTGTTGATATGCATGCGGAATTTCTGGATGATGCGGTGGAAAAGCGCGTGTTGCTCCCTTTCTATGCACTACAACCTCCATATTTACACCATCAATCTTGTGCGCTTCTACTTTACCAATATTATGTGCCACATCGTAAACTGTCTTTAAAATTGCATCTTTGCCAAATATATTTTGCCAGGCAGTTCTCACGTTAGCTCCTATAAGATGTCTATTTGCCCAAGCAAAATTTGCTGCTGAGGCCATAGCTGAAAAATAATCCTGACCTTCTTGAGATTTAAATGGTGCACAAGCAAGCTCTCTATCAGGTAACTTAATGCCCCACTCGGGCAGCTTTTTCACCATTACTTTCACATAATCTGTGCAAACTTGATGACCCAAGCCTCTTGATCCACAATGTATCATTACAACTAGATTTCCAACCTTTAAATCGAATGCTTTAGCCGCTGCTTCATCAAATATCTCTTCTACAACTTGGACTTCTAAAAAATGATTTCCTGATCCTAAAGTTCCCAATTGATCAGCACCTCTTTTTTTTGCGCGCTCAGAAACCATTTCAGGATTAGCATTTTTTAAGCAACCGTTAGATTCACAAAATTCTAGATCGTCTTGATTTCCATAGCCCTGTTCAACCATATATTTAGCTCCATTTAAAAGAACTTTATCAAGCTCATCTACCGACAATTTTAGTTTCCCACCTTGGCCAACACCTGAAGGAATCACATTAAACAACGCTGTTGCTAAATCCTCAATAATATTTTTGGTATCTTCAACTTTGATATCTGAACTCAAAAGACGTATACCACAATTTATGTCGTAACCTATTCCCCCAGGTGAAATTACGCCATCTTCAACTGACATTGCCGCAACGCCTCCTATAGGAAACCCATAACCTTGATGAATGTCTGGCATTGCAAGAGCAACTTTTTGAATTCCTGGTAAAGTTGAAACGTTAGCAAGTTGGCTTAAAGATTTATCTGTTAATATATCTTCAATTATTTCTTTGTTTGCAAATAGACGCGCGGGAACTTTCATATCTTCTCTAAAAGATTTTGGAATCTCGTAGGTATTTTCATCAATTTTTACTAAATCTGAAACTTTTACCTCTTTCTTCATTTAGCTTCTCCTTAAATATCAAATACAATCTCAGTCTGCCAAACGCCGTTGACCTCTTTTATTGATAAATCATGATAAGTAACCGCTTTTATTTCAACAACCTCAAAGCTTTTAATCGGGAAACCAATTATAGTAGCGACGATACTTTTGTCCGTAAACTCATGAATCTGAGCATCTTTAAATGCAATACTATTTGCATCAGATAAATATAACGCCTCAGATAAAAAGTCCACCAACAATGCTTCAATATCCGGGGAGTCTACCATAACATCAAACTTTTTTTCTTCACCCTCAATATATTCTGGTTTAATAATCTTAAACATTGCGATTAATGCATTTCTAAACAGCTCTTGCTTGTTCTTTCCAAACACTTTAATTTTAAGATCTGCAGTATGAGGAATAAGTTCGAAATTTTCCATCTAACTCCTTTATGGTATATTGGATTAGGTAACTTAACAGAAAGATAATAAAATGAAAAAGCTATTACTAGTCATCACAATCTTCAATACAATTTTATCTAATGTAGCAGTAAAAAATTTAATATACACTTCTGCGCATTCACTTAAACAATATGCAGCGCGATACGCACAAATTATGGCGCGCAGATATAAAAGCACTCAAATAACTGAATCTGATTTGTGTAAAATAGCCTGGGGTTTCTTAGACAATTTAGATGCATTTATAAAAAAATTTGAAAAATCTTATTCTCAATATTTAATAGAAAATAATATAATAGATAATGAAATGAGCTGTTACATATTAGCTAACATTTTAGCATCAAGACAAATTGATATTTCTAAACTTGATTTTTCTGCATTCAAAGAGTATTTAAAAATAGTTAAAGAAAAAAAAGAAGAATTATCAAAATTAGCGCAAGAAGTTGCACTTCATGATAACATAATAATAATACCTAAAAAATTAGCGAGCAGAGCTGAAGTATTAGAGAATTTAGAATTTATACTTAACGTCAGTCTCAATAACTCACACGCGTCTCGCAGTCATGGTTCGACTCGCCTATCAGCTCGCTCAACCATGATCTTCGCAGGACACGCCGGTCACTACTGCCTGCCAGTCGAAGCCTTGGCGAAGACTGGAGCGATCCTAAGCTTGACGAAGGAGAGTCGAAGTGTCAGTAGAGATAAAATCAATTTTAAGTAACTTTGTAAATCAGAATAAAAACTGGGAAATTTATCTAATATCTCATTGGAAAGACATTATGGGTAAATTAAAGGATCATGCAACTTTAGAAAAAGTTGAAAAAGATACTTTAATAATTTCTGTTACAAGTTCAAGCTGGCTCCAAGAATTATATCTTTTATCTAATGTTTTAATCAAGCAAATTAACAGCAAATTACCTGCTCCATATGTAAAAAAATTAAAATTTAAATTAGAACAAAAAAAGAAATTTAAAACGAGAGAAAAAAAAGATATAAAAAAACTAAAATTTGACATTAAACTATCACAACGTGAAGAATTTGCCCTTAAAAAGATTAAAGATGAAGAGTTAAGTAATCAACTAAAAAAATTTTTAATAAAATGCAAAGAAACAAGATAATCTGTTTTGTCGCCGGCCATTCTGGCGGTCATATTTTACCCTGCTTAACGTTAGCAGAAAGCTATTCTGATTATAAAATTAACTTTATAACTACTAATAATAAATTAGATTTAGAGATTTTAGGGCATACTTCGATACATTCTACTTCACTAACGTTACGTAGAACACTCAGTATGATTGGGCCGTTCATGGTGCGGCGTCCGACGAAGCCTTCGGCGAAGTCTGGAAGTGTCTTACGGAGCTTAAGCGTAGTAAGATGTATCGAAGTATGACGGCAAGTCAACCTCCAAGTCCCCATTAAGTTAACTTCTTGATTGGTTCAGAGTTTGCATTAATTCTTTGTTCAAGAATAGCTATCATCTGATTTCTGTCTAATTTGAAGTTGCCTTTTGCTTTATCAGCAGCTTTCTTGACATCATCAACAACTCCTTTTGGAACAGATTTTAATATTGCTTCAACTTTTTTCTTTAATCCTAAAAGAAGCAATTTAGTTGGCCATCCTCTAGAAGGTTTGGTATTTTTAATATCATTAAGCTCTTTTTGATGTTTTTCAATAACAGGAACTAGATCTTTGTATTGTTGCCCTTCTAAAACTACAAACACCAACATTTCGATAAATTTTGCTAATGAATCTTTGTTGTTCTTATTAAAGAATTCAGCAATAAGAGCTTCAACAGCAAATTTTTTATCCTCTAATGTTAATGCCTTATAAACATCTTTCTTGAAA
>Ga0155637_107_pt3 | contig 9789 bp, 5 predicted proteins | sample RifCSPhighO2_12_FD_107294 | JGI IMG/M metagenome (GOLD analysis project Ga0155637, IMG submission 107294) | candidate division TM6 bacterium RIFCSPHIGHO2_12_FULL_32_22
TCATTAACTTTTTTTAACGCGTCTGCTACATGACTTAATAAATAACATTTTGCTTCTTCATAAATTTGATTTTTTGTAAAATTATCTTTTGTTGCATAACGGATATCTAGTTCAATATCAGGAATAACTCTTTTTATGTTGACTAAATTAGAATATAAATTTGTCATTAAAATTAGATTTAAAATTGAACAAACAAATATCTTATCTTTTACTTGACCAACTTTGTTATATTTTAAATCCTGGGTTAAACGCCCAATTCTGAAAAAACACATTTTCTCTCTCCAAACTTATTTTTGTCAACTAACAAGTTTTAACGTAGAATAATAGACATAAAAAATGCGATGCTTTTTCGGAGACATAATGAATTTTCATCTCAGATTAATTTGCACTATCTCATTAATATCCTCTTTTACGTCAAAAGCCACAACCACTTATGAAGGGAATGGAACTGGTGGCGCAACATTTTCATTTAGTGTTGGGCCAACTGCATACAACCTTCTATCAAAACAAAAAATTGTTGGTTTTTATGTCGGCTCGGATACAACAACTGGGCAAGATTATTCGGTTGCCAGAGCATTTTCTGGTGGAACAAAATTTGAAGCATTAACCCCGCAAAAAACCAGCGTAAATGGATCATATCAAGATAATCCACTTTATAATGCAAAAATAGATTTTATAGACATATTCGGAATAATTAATCCTGTAGTTGTGAAAAGTGGAGACAAAAAATTATACGCTTTTAAGGATGTTGCAAGTTCCAAAGAATTATACGCATCAACAAGCAATGCAAATGATGCAAATGCAGTTGCGTCAGCCGGAATTTTAGGCTTAAAATCGATAACAAATGCAATGTTTCTATCGCCCGTTCAAAATAGTGCAGGAGGTACGTTTGGTGCAGCTGGAAGCGGTATAGCGCTATCAGCTATTGTTGATAAAAGCGAAAAAAATGCAGAAGGCAAAACCACAAAGTTGCTTGTAGAATTAGAATTCTTAAATGCAGATCCTAGCTCAGCATCTTCTAATAAGAATATTGCAGCCCCACTAAACAACAGCTCTGCTACGCTAAAAATCGGTAGTGACGTAACAATAAATTCAAACGAATTAGATATAGCTTGGTGTGGCGCATTGCAAAGATTTTATATCTGTTTTCAATTAACATCTAACGCCGCTGCTAGTAGTGGTGCACGTGCAGTCGCAATGGGCTACATACAGAATGGAAAAATATATCTGCAAAAAATTGCTCCTGATGCACTATTTTCTGGGAATAATCAAATTGTAGGAACTGGAGATTCTAATGAACAAGTTTCTATAACAAAAGTGAGAGCCATGACAACAAGCACCAAATTAAATTATTTAATTGTTGTTGGTGCAAATGGTGCAAAAACCTCTGTTCAGAATAACGTTTATGCAGTTCCACTGGTGAATTTGGTCAAACCCGGTACTTTTACAAACAACTCTAATCAGGGCACGTTAGCAAACATTAATCAAACACCAACAGATTATTTTAATGACAATAAATATTTTACGTACAGAGCCTTTACAGAGCCCGCAACAACATCTGCTCAAGTTTTTACAACTTCAAGTGAAGCTGCAAAAGTAGGCGCGGGGCCTTTACCAATCGCCAGCACAGAATCAATTGCGGACTTAAAAGTTTATGGCGATATGGTTGTGGCCTCCATTAATTCTGCATTCAGCGTTAGTGATTCACCAGGAATTTATCAATCAAAAGCGATGTATGACGATGAAGGAAAAATAAAATCTTGGACGCCATGGCAAAGAGCTGGAAGCACAGTTGCACAAGTTTCATCTTCATTGTTGGATTTCTTTAATGGCAACTTTATGACACTTACAAGCACAACTGCAACTGCAGATACTGTAAAAAAAACTAATTGGACAACCAATAACAGCGATGGTTTAAGTGATCCTGATAATGGTTTGATTCAGTTGCTAGATACAGATTTTGAGTTAGAAAATGGCGGATTACAAAGTTTAACTGATTTTCCGGATTACACTTCTGGATTAAGTGATCTATCTTTGTTAATCGCAACTGGTGTTAGAAGCTTAGCTTTAATAGAATCTGGTGATCTACAAGGCGGATTCTTTAAGCCAACTAGTGGTAATTTTTCTACCAATTCTGTTTCGAGCACAAATGGATCAATAACAACCATTCCATCTGGATGCAAATACATAAAAGTTTCTGGCGGTGATTTAAATGGAGTCGGTCCAATTATAACTTCAACTATAGCCACAAATTCTGGTGACAATAAAAGTTGGATTTTTATAGGCGGCACCAATGGAGTTGCTGTGTTAATAGATTCGAGTGGAAATGGCTGGACAGGAACGATTTCTAATTTAAGTGATTTGCCCGATAATATCTCTTTTAAAAAAATTGGAAATTTTAAAAATGTTGTAAAAGTATTTGGCGCTGGTGATTATTTATATGTTTTAACATTAAATTCTTTAGACAGAATCGAATTAAGCTCCACAGATTTTTTAAATGGCGCAGTTACAAAAACAACAATTGCTAAACCAACTGAAATGGGTCTATCTAAATTTGCAACATTCTCTGACATTGTAATTTCCGAATCGCTGGGAATTTTGGCAACTTCTGTTGGAATGTACAGAGTTGGTAACGGACAAAACATAACAACAGCCACACAAACATCCGATTTAAATTGGACATTCATAAATAGCCCGGGAGGTTTTGGCCCCGTATTTAAAATTTACACATTATCACACAACGTAAATCAAAATAAATTTACAGAAAATGGGCAGCTTTATGTTCTAAATGCATACATCGGTTATAATAATGCTAGCATTAGCAGATTCAGTGTTAATTTAAGCGGCGCTATAGACAATAACACTGTTTCTTGGGTTCCGGATATTTTTATAAAAGATCTACAATCTAGCTTTGTAGATTTTAGTGCATTTAGAGAAGCGTTTACAGTTTTGGGAACCATGCAATATGATACTCATTCAAAAGATGTAAATACAAAAGATAGTGATGGTGAACTTGAAAAACCATTTGCTCAGGCATTAAGACCATTTATCACTTCAGGACAAATTTTAACATTCTTTGATAGCGTCACATTAAAATTAGAAGTTCCTCAAGATAGCTCAATTATGAGTAGCCCAGTATCATTAAGATCTGCAAATGGCGGACTGCTTGTAAGTGGCAATTTTGGATTAAAAGCAAACGAATAACATTACATCGATAAGAAATGAAAAAAAATTTTTTAATTATCATATTAACACTAATATTTTTCTCCGATGCTTTATGTTTATATCCATTTAATCTATTTAGATTTGATAATATTTTGTTACAGCCATATTATACACGTCCATGTCAATCAGAACTAAGTATTTTAACCGAAGTTTCAGCCAACGTTAAAGGAAGAAATCCATACGGTAAAAAAGTTAATCCCCTACAAATTTGGAATGAAACGCAAGATGCCTTAACCATGATTAGAGGATTTCCAGCAGACTCTCAAATTGGGCAGCTTGCTGCATCACTAAATGGCGTGAATGATGATGGAGTGCGCGGCCATTTTAATGTCTGTGGCAATTATCATATGAACGATTTAGCATTTGCAGGAAGATATTATCTACCAAAGGGCTTTTTTTTAGATCTGTTTATGCCATTCTATTTCATGAAATTAAAGTATTTGGAATTTGACGACTTAACACAAAATATAACAAATCAAGATCTACTTACGCATGAACTTTTGACCGACAACATAAAATCAATCTTAAAAGATTTTGGATGTTTAAACACTTCTCCTTGGGAACAAAGTGGTCCTGGAGATTTAGTTTTAAGTGTATGGTGGAAATATGATTTTCCGCAGGAAAAACCTTGGCTAAAAAATGTACGTGTTAATTTGCGCGGCGGAGCAACTTTTCCTACAGGACTAAAAGCAAATCTCAGCGACTTTGGATCTATACCATTTGGTTTAGGTAGCGCTGGCGTATTCTTGGGTGGCGATATTGAAGTTACATGGGGCAACTGCTTAAAGGCCGGCGTTGATTTACAATTTCTATATCTATTTGGAAAAAATGAAACTTTGAGAATTGCAACTGATGAAAATCAGACTGACCTATTCTTACTTGCAGTATGCGAAGCTCAAAGAAACTTTGGAATTACACAACAATATCTCATCTATTTACAAGCAATAAGATTTTTCAGAGGAATGTCATTTAAATGGGCATATCACTATATGCTGCACCAAGAAGACGAGCTCTTTTTGCGCAGTACAACATTTTCTAATACTGCAGCTAACACTGCAGAATATTTGCAGCCATGGACCATTCATAGTTTTATTCTGATGATGGATTATGAATGGAAAAATGCACGCGAATCTGGGCCAAAGTTAAGTCTGTTTTGGCAGCAACCATTTAATGGCAGAAGATCATTACAAGCTGTTACTTTTGGCGTACAATTTGCTTACGCCTTTTAAATCCAGCGTTTTCTTTTAAAATACAAAACCGAACCTAAAGTTATTACGACCATAACTGCAGCGCATAAAAGATAACCATATTCATATTTAAGAAACGGCATCTGAAAATTCATACCAAAAAAGCTGGCTAAAAATGAAATGGGCAAGAATATTGCTGCGATCGATGTTAAAACTTTCATTGTTTCATTTTGCTGAACAGTAAGCGTTGCCAAATATAGACTGTAAATATTTAGGATGATGTCATTTAATTTGTCTAATGTTTTGCTCAATTCGCTGGCTTTTTCATATGTTATTTCAAAATAAAATTTTGATGATTTGGTGAGATATTCATGCTCCATTAAAACAAGTTCTTTAAGATGTTCTGCTTGGCGCTTAATAGCGCGGTTTAAATGAATTATATCACTGCGCATATTAGAAAGTTTTAAATAGGAATCGCGCTCAACAACTTCTTGCAAAATATTAGATTCTATTAATGCTACCTCATCAGTCCAATTTTCTATTATGGACAAATAATAGCCCAAGATGTGATTAAATAATAAATGCAAAATATGGCCCAATTCTTCTGTCTTTCTGTTCTTTATAACTTCCTGACATAAACTTAAAAAGAATTTGTCTTTGCTAAAAATTATTAAATAATTTTTTGACAAAATTATTTTCACCTGGCAGTGAATCTCTTTTTCTTTCTTGAAATAAAAAAAATTGAAAATTAAGACTATTAAAGAATCAACAATCGTTAACGTATCATCAGAATTTATCGAAGATACACTATCCTGAATAGCAAATTCGGTTAATAATTTAAAAAATTCATCTTTATTATCAACCAAGATCAGAGCATTGTAAGATTTATTCAAAAAACTTTTTAGCTCTTCAGATTTTAGATCATCTATTTTTTCGGTGCCTTTATAAACATTAATAAACAAGTTTTCTCCCTTTAAAAGCTAATTATTGAATTATAAAAAATTGTTCTGTTATTTTTAACACAAAAAAGAATAGAAAATGAATATAAAAGTTGGATGTGACTTGGTTAGTCTAAAACGATTTAAAAAAAGCGTAGAAAAAAATGGTGCCAAATTTTTGGAAAAAATATTTTGCCCTGAAGAACTTTTAAATTCTGACAAACTAGAATCTTTAGCGGGAATTTTTGCAGCAAAAGAAGCAGCATTTAAGGCTTTAGAAATGACAACTGATAACTGGCTAAATGTACAAATTTTAAAGAAAAACAATGGAAAACCTATTTTGAATTTGATTAATTTTCCAGAAAACTATTCGTGTGACATTAGTATTTCGCACGATGGGAATTATGTATTTGCGGTTGTCAGTTTTTTAATTTTATAGCCTAATAAATTAAATGTTTGCCATGGAGAATAATGTTATTAACTGAAATTCTTGAAGATTCCATTAAAAAGCATCCCAACAAAGTTGCCCTGATAATGAAAATGGGATACAGAACTCACACGTTTACATATGCGCAAATTTATGAACTTGCGTATAAAACAGCGCTCTTTTTGGTAGATAATGGAATAGGTAAAAATGACAAAGTTGTAATCTGCGCTCCAAATTCACCATATTGGATAATAATTTTTTGGGCATGCTTGCTTATTGGTGCAATTCCCATACCAGTAAATATTCAAAATACATCAGAACAGATCCAAAAAATTATCGACCAGACAGAAGCAAAAATTCTATTTAAAAATCTATTCTTTAAAAGTAATTTAAAACATATCAAGGAATTTTTAATTGAATATTTGGAAGATCTTGTAGATGGATATGATCCTAGAAATCTGAAAAAAGCAAATATATCAGAAGATGATCTTGTAGAAATTCTTTACACGTCTGGAACCACAGGAAATCCAAAAGGTGTAATGTTAAGCCACAAAAATATAAGCAGCAATTTACAAGAACTCATAAAGTTAATTAATGTCAATTTAGAAAATGATAGAATGCTTTCAATTCTACCATTAAGCCATATTTTTGAACAAACAATTGGCTATTTATTGCCATATTCTCAGGGTGTTGAAATTATTTATACACATTCGCATGCAGCAATTGGACAATTAATGCAAAAATATAAAATCACAAAAATGATTGCCGTACCTGAATTTTTACAAGTCTTTACGGCAAGAATTGAAGGTGCCATAGAAAGCTCGCATCTAAAATTTCTGTTTAAATTTTTAAGCAAAATCTCAAGCAAAATAAACAATATCAAATTTTCACGGATCATATTTTATCCATTTTTAAAAAAAATGGGCAAATTGGATACGGTTGCTTGTGGCGGTGCCTATTTAGATCCGAATTTAGAAAAAAAATGGGATAATTTGGGAATTCGGATACTGCAAGGTTACGGCTTAACAGAAACATCTCCTGCTGTTTCCACAAACACGTTTGACGTACATAAACTTGGTTCTTCGGGCAAAATTGTTCCAAATGTGCAAATTAAAATTGAAGCCGATAAAGAAATTTTGGTCAAAGGACCTAACGTATTTAAAGGTTATTACAGAGATGAAAAACACACGAAGGACGTATTTACTAACGATGGATATTTTGAGACTGGCGATATGGGCGAACTCGATAACGAAGGATTTTTATTTATTCATGGCAGAAAAAAATATATGATTCTCAGCTCAGGCGGCCAAAATGTCTATCCTGAAGACATCGAAATGGAACTAAATAAAATAAAAGGAGTTCAAGATAGCTGTGTTATTGGTGTTAAAAAACCCAACGGACAAGAAGAGATTCATGCATCCATTTTGTTGAAACCTGATATAAAAATAAATGTCGAAGAAATTATAAAAGAGGCAAATTCTCATCTGGCCTCTTATCAAAAGATTACTGGCTGGTCGGTATGGCCCGAACTAGATTTTCCAAGAACGGTTACCCGCAAAATTAAAAAAAATGATGTAATTGAATGGCTGCAATCACAAAAAACAACAAGCAAACCTGATCATGAGGCAAAAAAAAATCAGCTCACAATGATTTTGTCATACATTTCTGCTGTTCCTGAAAATAGGATTTTAGACAATACCAGACTTGTTGAAGATTTGCATTTGGATTCTTTAATGCGCGTTGAACTAACATTGTGGATAGATCAAGAACTTGGTACAGCAATTTCAGAATCTGATATTCAACCTGGAACAACTGTAAAAGATTTGGAACTAATTATCGAATCTAAAAGAAATATAAAACAAAAACCAGAACTTAAAAATTGGCCTCGATATAAAATTATAAAGATGTTAAGGGCCATTTTGCAGCCCGTAGTTTTAGCGATAGCCAGAATTTTTGTAAATCTAAAAGTCGAAGGCCTAGAAAACTTAGAAGATTTAAGATTGCCTCTATTTTTTATGCCAAATCATACAAGTTATATTGATGGTCTAGTTGTTGAAATGGCTATTCCAAAAAGAATCCGAAAAAATCTATCTTTTGCCGCAGCAAGAGATGTTCTTTATCAGGAATATTGGTACATATCATGGCTACTCGAATTTTTGTTTAATTCTTTTGCAATTCAACGTGGCGCCAACGAAAACATAAAATCTGGGCTGGAATCCATCGGCACAATGTTAGACAAAAATTACTCAGTTGTTTTGTTTCCAGAAGGAAGAATGAGCAAAGACGGTCATCTTTTAGAACTAAAAGGTGGCGCTGGATTGTTAGCGGTTGAAATGAAAGTTCAAGTTGTACCGATGTTATTAATCGGAACAAGAGATGTTTTACCGTACGACGCAGTAAGACCAAGAAAATTTAGAGGAAACGTTACCGTTAAATTTGGTAAGCCATTAAAATTTAAACGAACAGATTCTTATGAATTTGCAAATAAAAAAATTTATGAAGCTCTTAAAGAATTAGAAAATATTAAAAAAAGGAATTTTATGTTTTCAAAAAGAGACGTTGTTGTTTTCTTTGCCGGCGCTGAAGCATTCCACGCGCTTTCACACGTAATGCTCAGTTTTTCTGGAATATTGCCGATTAGCATGTTTGGTATAACTTTAACGCCACATTTTAACCTGGTTATGATCATTATAAATGCTGTTATTACTGCTGGCTTAATATTATTGGCTTACAAATTAGACAATAAATAGAATTATTCATATGTATTTTTTTATTTTAGCGATATCTTTCCAACTTAAAAAAGTTCCATATGTTCGTTTTTGTGTTTCATCTCCCGAGTAGATAATAAAGCCATCCTCTATTTTTTTACCCCCAATTTGATCTGTATTTTTCCAGAAATTTATTTCGTCAAAAAATGACATTTTTGCGGTCATATTTGATTTTATTTCGATCGGCATTAGGGAATTAGTTTTTTCTAATATGCAATCTATTTCATGCCCTGTTTTATCGCGTAAAAAATAGATATTAGGCTGTTCATCTTCGTTGTAATATAGTTTGGCGATATTAGAAATTATTAGTGATTCTATTAAATTTCCTCTGTATGGACTTATCTTAAGATCATCTACTGATCTCAAATTTAGTAAGTTACTCGCTAAGCCAGTATCATAAAAAAACAATTTAGGCGTTTTGATCAGTCGTCTTGTAAATTTAGCTGAATATGGTTGTAAAAAGAATATTATGTAACTAGTTTCTAACAATGAAAGCCATGATTTTGCAGTTACAACATCTACTTCCACGTCACTTGCAAGAGAAGCAAAATTTATTACCTGTCCAATTCTAGCCGCACACAATTTCATAAACTTTGAAAATGTTGTTAAATTTTGTACATTTTTCAGATCACGAACATCACGCTCAATATAAGTTTTTATATAATTTGAATACCAATTTTTTGGTAACAATTTTTCATTTGAATAGAGCTCAGGATATTGTCCTTTAAAAACAAGATCCTCAATTAAATTAGGAAGCAAATCGGCATTTTCAAGTTCAGTTATTGAAAGAGGCAACAAAGTTGTAATCGCTATTCTTCCAGCTAAAGTTTGTGAAATCGCTCGATTCATTAAAAAATTTTGAGAACCCGTTAATATAAAAAATCCCGGACGCCTATTTACATCAACAGTCAATTGAATATAAGAAAGAAGCTCAGGAACATGCTGAAACTCATCCAAAATAATTCCTGGTTCGTTATCATAAACCTTCAAAAATCCCTCTGGATCGGATTTTGCATCTTCTCTTAGCGTTAAGTTTTCTAAAGATAAATATTTATAATTTTTAAAAATATGCTTAGCCAATGTAGTTTTTCCAGATTGTCTTGGCCCAAGTATGGCTACAACCGGAAAGGCTTCAGATCTCTTTTTAATCTCTTTTTCTAATTCTCTTTTAATCATAAAATCTCCCAACCAGATCAGTTTACCAAAAACCGGGCCTCGTTCCAAGATTTGTCCAAAATAATCCT
>Ga0155637_118_pt1 | contig 9672 bp, 18 predicted proteins | sample RifCSPhighO2_12_FD_107294 | JGI IMG/M metagenome (GOLD analysis project Ga0155637, IMG submission 107294) | candidate division TM6 bacterium RIFCSPHIGHO2_12_FULL_32_22
GATTGTCGTCTTTTTCTATTACGGCTAATATGTTTCTCGACATTATTCTGAAGTAATCTTTGTTTTCTATTCTTATCGGGTAGTCCGAATCACGATTTATAAAAACTTTATCTCCTTTTTTAACATCAATTTCTTCTGATACTCTTTTGCTTACAACCTCAACGATTGCGTATTGCTCCAACTTCTTTGATAATATTGGAATTTCTTTTTTCTCAAATACTTCTTTCTGAAAAAATTTAGGGTTTATAAGTTGTTCTTTTTTTTCCTGTACTTCACTACAAAATACAAAATCCTCCAAAGGAATAATCTCTCCATTACGGATAACACAATATATGTTTTCATAAGGACAAATATATAATCTTTCCCCTGTTTCTTCGTCAATATGGTATCGTTCAGGTTTATGTTTTTGGTTATTTTGAACAACAGAATGATGAAAATATATTTTATCTCCTACTTTCAATTCTATATCTTTTACAAACTTCTTATAGTATGTATCTACTATTACTTTAGGACAAGCTGCGATAGTTCCTACTTGAACAGCATTAGAATCTTTAGCAAAATCTACATCAGCATAAATTAATACTCCTGACTTGGTAGGTAGTATCTCTACATCTCTTATGTTTGCTTTGACATAGAAATTGTTTTTTAGTGGTTTCTTACAAGAAAATGTATCTATCATGCTGTTCCAAAAATTTCGTCTTGTTTCATTATTAAATATTCTTTGTCGTCAATAGTAATTAATGACCTCGACTGTTCTCCATCATACCACGCTTTCTGACCTACTTCTATATCTTTACATTCATCTCCTATTGCTACAATAGTTCCTGTCATAGATGGTTTCTGTTCAGTATCAGGTATAATTATTCCTCTTACTGTTTTTACTAATGGAGCATCCCTGTCTATTACTACAAAGTCAAGGTTTGGTTTAAATTTACCATTTACCAAAAGAGTTCCTAAAATATTTCTGTTGTCAATTAATAAATGTTCTACTCCTTTATGATTAACTTTATAACCTGCTCCATAATAGAATTTTACAATATCTCCTTTTTTAAAGTTCTTAATGTTATTTCCAAAAGATATTACCTCTCCTTTATCTTCTCTTTTTTTAGTAAGATTAAGTAGTATGATTCCGCTTTTAGTCGTCTTGTCTTGTTCAAGTTCAACTTTTAATAATACTTGGTTTTGGAGTGGTTTCATTCTAAATATTTAACTTCTTTTATATAGTTACCCAATTATTAAACCGTTGTGTTTCTATCGGTTCATCTTTAGGTATTTCGTGTTCACAAAGTATTGGTGTGCTTCCACTAATTATCAAAGAGTATAAAGAAAACACCATATTATCTCTTACATATTCCCCTTGTGGATTTTCTACAAAAGCATCCTTTCCTACATTTTTTACAATATTTCCAACAATAAAATGTTTTTGTAAAACATCTTGTTCCTCCTTAATCTTATCTCTTTTTATAAGTTTATGAACATAGACTACATATTTTACAATTCCGAAACTTTCATAGTCGCATTCATTCATAGATATAGAATCTACTAAAAGATGCCCTCTTAATATCTGTCCTTTTATCCAACTATATCCTTCAGAATTACCTATCTTTCCAGTAGATAGTTTTTCAATAGGTTGTAAAAAATTTTTTGGTATCATTTTAAATATGTATTTCAATTTGGGTATTCAATAAAGCTGCCAACTCCTGCTGCATAGTAATCTCTAACTTTCCTTCCTGTAATACAGGGATTTTTTCTATCTTAATAGCCTCTTTTTTTATGTTTAAAAAACTATATATTTTATTCTTATATCCAATAACCGGTGCAACATTTTCTACAAGTTTTATCTTGTCTCCCTGATACACATAATAGTTTCGTTTTATGTCCTCTATTTTCTTATAAAGAGTTTCTATTTTAGCAGAATTATTCTTGTAAAATTCGTTAATCTTTGAACGATTTAAAAGCATCAATGCACTTCTACTTTTATCCCAAGACAAAAATTGTTCGTGAAAACTTAATAAATCACTGTTTTTATAATTACTCATCTTAATTTACCTGTTTTGTTTATAAAATTATATTCATATTTCCCATCTGGATTAGGTTTCCAGGTTGCAACTCCTTCCACCCAAATTAAATCACATATTATTGATGATTTCACTACTTTTTTTTCTTCTTTAAACACAACTTGTCTTGGTGGTACTTTCTTCCAATTATTGTTATTCATTTTATATCCCTAATTCTTGATAAAATTTTAAAAATAATTCCCCATCAATAGGTGATTTTTGTATTCTTTTCCTTGCATTATCAATATCTTTAACACTAAACTGTTTCTTGTTTTCCTCTATGTATTTCTCTGCGTTGGCTTTGTGTTTGAAGTATTTAAAATCTGAACATAATGGTTCGTTTGATTTTATGATTGTTTCTCTATATTCCAATGCTGGAGTTAAATAACACATCTTATCACAATCAAATAAACAAAATCCATCTTCACTTTTTAATATAGGTTGTTTCGGATTTTGTAAATCGTCAATTTTAACATACAATCTCCTTATTGAATCAACATACCTTTTACTATACCAACATTCTGCAACAATATAATTACAGTTTCGTTCTGTATCAAAAATTTTTATTTCCCCATTAGTAGTTTCATCTCCTACTGTAAATACTTCTCCTTTTGAGTTTTTTACTTTATGAATACTGTTATTTGATTTTAAATTTTCTTTACACCAACTTTGGTATGGTTGGTCTAAACCAATTCGGACTATATTTCCAAAATTAATAAATTCTAATATTCCTTCGGGATATTTTGGTAATTCAACTACTTTTTTTTCTTCTTTAAACACAACTTGTCTTGGTGGAACTTTATTCCACTTATCTTCGTTCATAAATATCTTAAAGCTAAATAATTACAGATAATATGTAATAGATTGTCAATAATAATAAATAGCCATACAGCCATCCAAGCAGGTGTTTCTGAATTGAAACCAAAATTTTTAGACTTCCAATTCCAGTTTTTTAATTTAATTAATGGAATTGCTAATCTGTATTTATCAATTAAAAAATGTGAAACGTAAATAAAAAAGAATGAATTTAAACTACCTATAAGCAAAAATGGAAGAGAATAAATTGTTGCATGTAACCAACAAGCAAAATAACCTTTAATTGTATTTTTTCCTTTATTTAAAGCCATCCACTCATTTTGAGTAATGTAATCTCCTATTCCATGTAATATTAGTTGTAGCATAGTTTTATAATTTTTTATTTTTTGCGTTATAGGAAGGATTTGAACCTACGACCTTTTGATTAACAGTCAAATGCTCTACCGACTGAGCTACTATAACGGACTTTGATTATTATTCTGCTTTTTTAGTTTCGATATGAGATTTACTTGTTGGTGATGGATATTGCCAATTACCATTATTATCAAGAAAAGGCTGCATTGTTTCACTATCAAATATTGATTTTTTAAATTCTGTATTCCTTACTAAACCCAAAGCTACTTCTTTTGAGAATTGAGTTTTGTCTATTTCTGAAGCTAATTGATATTCTAAAATTTTTACTCTAAAATTCAATTCGTCTTCACAAATCTTTTTTTCTCGTTCCTCAAGTTTTGAATTTCGTTCATCGAATTTTTTGTATTCAGAAATTGTTTTTTCAAGTTCTGTGATGGTTTTATTTTTATTTTGCAACGATTCTTCTTGTTGCTTTACCTTTAAAGTATCTTTATCTGCTTGTTCAAGTCTTATTCTTAATTGTTCTCCTACTTGTTGAGGAAGACTTTTTTTAATTAATTCGTTGATTTCATTTAATGTTTCCATATTATTTATTTTGTTTTAAGTTATTAATTTTGATTGATGAAGCCCAATCGTTGCTTTTGATTTTATCTATGAGTTAATCTTGCAATCTTGTGTTGTATTTTTTGTATTATCCAAGATAACCAAGTAGGTACTTTAAATAATTCTTTACCATTTGGAGCGTATAATGTCTTTCCATCATTTCCTACTCCCATTAATCCTATGAATATTTTCATTTTATTTAATTGTTAGATTTTATTAATTATATTTATTTACTTTCTATTATTAAAAACATTTGTATTTATCCAATAAAACTCTTTATCCTCTGTCCTTCTTATAAAATTTACTCTTATCAACTCCTCTAATCCTTTTCTATAAGTATTACTTGCAGTAAGTCCATTGTCTTTCATATATTTTTCTTTATCGAAATACACATAATCTAAATCAGGTTCTACTAAAGACAGTATTCCTAAAAATAAAGACTTACCTGTCGCAGTTAGTTTTGCTATCTTCCGGTATTCATTGCAAAAAAAACTTGTGGTCTTATCTTCTTCTTTGATTTCTTTTTTAGGAAATGGATTCTTTCCTATTGGTTTAGTTAGTGGTTTCATATTTTAATTTGTTTTTTCACAATAAGGAACATCAATGGTTTCTTCGTGTTTCTGTAAACTCGATACCAAATAATTATCTCTTGCCGATTTTTTAAAAGGTTCTACATATCCTTCTTTGGCAAAATACATTTTACCTTGATAATTGAATTCAAATCCTGTATCTCTCATACAAATTGACATAGTTTCTCCCGAAGGGGTTTTTAGTGTTACTCCAGTAAACACTTCCTCTAATTGAAACTCGTTATTTTCTGATAAAGTTATTTTCATAAATTTGGAAATAATAATTTGGCGGTATAAATTAATGTTAGTGTCAATATAAATGTGAATATAATTCTTAGGTTATAATATTTATCATTAGGAAATAACCATTCTATAAACTTAAAAGATATTACTGCTGAAGCAAAACACCAAATACCTATTAAAAGCAACATAATTATTTTCACTTTATCTTAATTTACGGCTGCAAATATAATTCATTTTTTTGATATTGTTCATTTTTTTGAATTATTTTTTAAAATATTAATTAAGTGCTTGAAAGTGAGAGTGATTATTTTTTATTTTAATATTTATTCATTTAATTGAATATTTTACTATTTTTGTACCCGTAAAAATTTAATAAATAATATATGACAACTCCTGCTATAAAAGACCTTATCAACAGAATCCTTACTAACTATGCCGTTATTCTTAACGCAGATAAACCAGAAGGAGAAGAAAGAATAAAACATGCAGAACTCGTTTGTAAAGAAAATTACCTCGACTACTTCAACTATCCTCCCAACCACGAATTTCCACAAGACCATCCTAAAGCCTTCTTTACCGAAATATATATTAACGGAATCTGTCTTTTCAGAGAATCTAAATCTAACGACCCTAAATCTAAAAAGATTAAACCACTTTCTCAATTCCAAAACGAACTACTTCAAAAACTTCTTTTCCTTGTAGCAATGACCGGAATACAATGGCAATATAAAGCAGCAATAGCTCAAAGTAACCCAAAGCCTAAACTTCATGTAGTTAATAGTCATTTGTAATGAGAAAACAAAAACTCTATAAACCTCAAACTGTATTCATTGATTCAGGAACCTATCCTTTCACAATACTTTGTTTCATAAATCAAGATAATAAAACCGTAGAAAAAACATTGTTAAAATACTTTGATAAAAAGACTATTGTTGAAATGAATATCTTAAACACCAATACAGCTAAAACTTGTTATATCCCAACAGCTAAAAACGGAAAGATACTTGTTAGATTTAATGATTTACACGAAAATTGTGCCGATTGCCTACCTATAATTACTCACGAAATGTTCCATGTAGTAACATTCTTATTTAATCATATAGGTATAAAACATAGTAATAAGTCCGAAGAAGCATTTGCTTATCAATTACAGTACTATTGTAATAAGTTATTACTTAAGTTAAAATAAGGTGCAATAATTCTATTTTAAGTACACATTATTAAAACATGTACCTATAAGACCCATATTAAATCTTTTACCATAAAAACGACAATTCCCGCTTTTATCAAATTTACCGAATTAATATTTTAATACGAGTTTGTAAAAAAAATGTTTTTGTAAGTTGATGTCGGGTATTATAAGAAAAATAAAGGGGGGATATATTTCTTTAAAGAAAAAATACTAACAATGTTGCCACTATTAGTATTTTTATTATTTTTGTAACGACTAAATCACATAATAACAATGGCAAAATTACAAACATTTCTTGACTTTGAACAAGAACCCGAAAAAATAATTATCCCCAAAGAAGAAATTTGGAAAGATATAACAGGTTTTGAAAACAAATATCAAGTTTCTAATCTCGGTAGAGTAAGGTCATTAACCAGACAAGTTAAAATTAAAAACAAATTTAGAATTGTTGATGGAAAGATTTTAAAGAACAGAATAAATTATACCATAAGAAAAAAATCTGTATTTAGAAAAATTGACTATATAGAAACAAGATTGGGTAGCGATAAATCACACAATAGATTTAAAGTTGCTCGATTGGTCGCCAAGGCATTTTTGGATATTCCATGGGAAAATTTTAAAGTATCATTCAAAGATAAAGACAAAACAAATGTTTGTGCAGATAATATTATTGTTAAGGAAAACATTATACCGCAATACTCTGAAAAGCACATAGGCAAGATTTATGGAAACCTAACAGTAATTGACAGAAACAAAGAAACTAAATCTTGGATTCTAAAATGTCTTTGTGGAAATTAAATATCACTAAACTCTCAATCACTAAATAAAAACCCTCCTACATATTGTTGTTTCGATTGTAAATACAACACAAGGAATAAACAAGTATCCTTTGAAGAAAGATTAATGGATATTTATAAAAGAGGTTCAAAAAATAGAGGGTATTCATTTAAACTTTCATTAAAACAATTTAGTTCATTAATAAAACAAAACTGTTTTTATTGTGATTCGGAACCACAAAATAAAACTAAATTTTCTACTAATGGAGTGTTAAAATATAATGGAATAGATAGATTCAATAATGATATTGGATACATATTATCAAATTGTGTTCCTTGCTGCAAATATTGTAACTATGCAAAAAGAAATACAGATATAAAAACTTTTCTTGATTGGATTTACAGAATTTCTTATCGTAAAGATAAACTAAAAAAGTTCTATGAAGGTTTAAACTCGGCATTATACATTAAGTCGTCGGGGGTATCAAGTCGAATATAAAAACGATAATTTTTGACCGTGTGCCTATTATTTACAACATTTCCAATTCATTACAACATCTAAACTTATTGGAGAAAGGAAATGAAAACTAAATACGAAAACTAAAACTTATTTCCGGTTGTGATTAGAGAACTAAACTAAAGTGATGGAGTAGGAGCGAAGTAATAATCATTTTAAAACACCATGATTTATATTCTATTTTACATAATATTAATTATATGATTGAATATTTGGCATATTGGCATAAGTCTAAAGTGAAAATATATATTCATTTATTATCGAAAATATCGGGCTTAAATGAAAATATTATTTATCTTTGCCAAAAATTAAAACATTTTAATATGGACTTTATAAACATCATTAAACAACATCAGGAACGGTTAAACATAACAAACAGAGAAATGAGCATTGCCGCAGACATTACGCCACAATACTACAAACTATTGTTAGATGGCAAAAGTTCAGCAAACATTATTATAATAGATTTACTTGCTCATAAAGTAGGCTTAAAACTCACTTTAATTAGTGAAGAAAGTTTAAAAATGTTAAATAGTTAATTATCAACCATCTAAAAAGTGTTTTCTCGGTGTTTTCCGATACTAAAAAATGAAATATTTTTCCTTTTTTCGTGATATTTGTCATTTTATTTATACTTTTGCGAGTGAGAAAACGAAATTAAACCTGTCAAATAATGTTACAATCTAATATAAGAAGTTATAATGTAAATAAATCAATATTTTATCCTCCGACATTATCCAATGTAATAAATAGTCATTATACTCAAGCTATTTATATCTTACAGCATCCAAACTATATAGACAGGCTCCCTTATTGTTACCTTGTTAAGTTATCATCTTATTTAGGCGTTGGATATGATGAAGTCATAGAGTTGTTCCGGCAATATTACATAGATAACAACATTAAGCCTAAAAACAGAAGTTACAAAAAGAAGGCAATTAAAAAAAAAGGCAATTAAGTTAGTTGTATTTGTTTTTGCCTTCGGTTTTAATTATACCTTATTCAAGTCATGCTAAAAATAATTAGATTGATTATCAACATATTAAGTATTTTGTTTGATTTTTTCTTTATTTCCTGCTTTCATTTATTTATCGTAGTTTCATGATAGTTGTTTTATTATAAGCCTTTATTAATAGGTGTTTCTCAAAAATATGTTATCATCAAATAAATGAGTTTTGTAGTATTCACAATGGTTTAACGATGTATCTCTGAATATATTGATATTATTAGTGTTTCAAGAGATTTAAGCAAATCTGATATGTTTTAATAATGCTATACACATATTGATTTTACAGGTGTTTCCAAAGATTTCAAGTTTTTAAGAATATTATTTTTAGTTTTTATACAGTTTTCCTTATTTTATAGGGCTTTCAAAAGGAATGTAGTAAAATCAAGTGTTTTAGAGATTATATAATGTTGAAACCTTTTAGTAGTGCGGAGAGTACCAAAATTAAACAAGTGATACTATCTTTGTTTCATCAAAAATCAATAACAAATTATAAACAATTAAAAACAACTTGCAAAATGAAAAAATTAGATAAATTAAAAAAAGAATTAGAAAAAATCCAAATTGAAATTAATAAAGTTTCTTTTGAAAGAAAAGACACATCGTACAGAAGGCAGAAAGGGTATTTTGGAACAATTGAAGCACATACAAGCGATTGTATTATTGTTTCCGTTGTTGCTCGAACAAAGTATCTTAACACATATATTTGTGTTGAAAAGAGCGAAAATATTTTAGTCGAAAAATTAAACGCTGCAAAAAAAGCCGTTGAAATTGAGAGGGCAAGGATTTTTAGATTAGAAGAGCAAAAATGGGCAAAATCATCTATTTTAAAAATGCAAATGTTTACCGAACAACAGATAAGAGAGGGATTTTCAAACTATTCTAAAAAGTTTTTTATAGGCAATAATAATATATATGCCTGTCATCCATCTTATGCCCATAGCGACTATAATAAGTTTAAAGCAATGCCAAACACGGCTAAACATCGTAAAATTGCAGAAACATTGAATAAGAAAATGATTGATGCAGGATTTTCATTTTAAAATCTTGACTTGCGGTTTCTTGCAAGTTCCCACAAGTTGGGCGAGTGGCTGCCGATAGCAGCTTAATTATAACAAGAATTTTTGAATTAAATTATAAACTAAATAAAACTTAATAAAATGCAAACAATTATAAACACATCTTTTAATGATATTAGAGAATACATTAATTCAAATCATACGCCTGAAATTTATAAAACAGAGGCAGGAAAAAATTATCTTCAATTCATGGAAAAACTAAAGAATCTACACGAAAAAAAGGTTGAAATAGTTTTTTCTTGCGAAAACGATTTTATTTCTGTAAACGAAGGGAAAAAGAAGGGCAAAATAAAGTTTATTGACGAAAAAATAAGATTTTACGAAGGCAGAAAAACGGCACGATTTTATTATTTAGACGGTGGTCTTTTTTTGGGCTTTTTTGCGACTCTATGCCCTACTAAAATAACAATTTTAAACTAATCAATTATAAACAATTAACAAAGTCCGTTAAATAAATAAG
>Ga0155637_156_pt1 | contig 9576 bp, 7 predicted proteins | sample RifCSPhighO2_12_FD_107294 | JGI IMG/M metagenome (GOLD analysis project Ga0155637, IMG submission 107294) | candidate division TM6 bacterium RIFCSPHIGHO2_12_FULL_32_22
ACTATTAATTGACACTATTGTAAAAAGAATGAATCCAGATTTCAAAAAAGATGTTTATAAATCATTAACATTAGAAGATAAGAAATTTGCTATTGAAGGGCTTGTTGCTGAATTTTTTAATAAGAACAATAAAGATTCATTAGCAAAATTTATAGACATGCTGTTATTTGTAGTTTTAGAAGGTCATCAATACAAAGATCTAGTTCCTGTTATTGAAAAACATCAAAAAGAGCTTAATGAAATTAAAAACATTAAACCGTCTAGAGCATGGCCTACTAAAATGCTTCTTTGGAAATTAAAATCCAAAATTGAAGCAATATTAAAGTCTGTTCCAAAAGGCGTTGTTGATGATGTCAAGAAAGCTGCTGATAAAGCAAAAGGTAACTTCAAATTAGATACAAATCAGATGATAGCTATTTTTGAACAGAGAATTAATGCAAACGCTGAACCAATTAAGAAGTTAACTTAATGGGGATTTGGAGGTTCTTTTTAATACTGCTATAATGATTAGGGTTGGGTTACCAAATTGGTAACCCTTTTTTGTAACAAAAATAATATGAATAAATTTGATGTAATAGTAGTCGGTGGTGGTCATGCAGGAATAGAAGCTGCACATATTGCTGCCAAATTAGGCTCAAAAACTTTATTAGTAAGTTTATCAAAAGACAAAATTGGGCTAATGCCTTGTAACCCGTCAATTGGTGGCGTAGGCAAAGGACACATCGTCTTTGAAGTAAGCGCACTTGGTGGCTTAATGCCACAATTATGTTCTGAAACTCATCTACAAGTTAGAATGCTAAACACAAGTAAAGGCCCTGCAGTTCAAGGACTACGTCTTCAAATTGATAAAGACGCATATAGTAAATTAAGTCAAAAGAGATTATCAGAGCTAGAAAATTTAACAATCTTAGAAGCAGAAGTTGAACAACTAATTTCTGAAAATAATATTATTAAAGGGATAGTAGCAAATGGTAAATATTTTTCTGAAACAGTAATTTTGACAACTGGAACATTTTTAAATGGCCTTATTCATGTCGGAATGAAAAATTTCCCTGCAGGAAGGCGTGATGAAAAAGCTGTAAATCAACTAGCAGAATTTTTGTATAATAGCGGTCTTGAAATGGGGCGTCTAAAAACAGGAACGCCGCCAAGGTTATTAAGAACTTCTGTTGATTTTTCAAAAACAGAAGTACAAGAATCTCAAAATTTAAAATATCTTTATGAATTCAAAAAAGTAAAAGTGGAAAACAGAGTACCATGTTTTATTACACGGACTAATGAAGAAACGCACAAAGTAATTATGGAAAATATGCATCTTTCTCCTATTCTTTGTGGCCACATAAAAGGCAAGCCGCCACGCTATTGCCCTTCTATTGAAGATAAAATAAAAAGATTTCCTGACAAATCTGGTCACCAGATTTTTATTGAACCAGAAACTGCAGAATATGATGAAGTTTATCCAAGCGGCATTTCAACTTCATTGCCATTAGAAGCGCAAGAAAAATTTATCAGAACTATTGCTGGTTTTGAAAATGCAATAATTACAAAGCCAGGATATGCAGTTGAATACGATTTTGTAATGCCAAATCAATTAAAAGAGACTTTAGAATTAAAAAAAATTGAAAATTTATTTTTAGCGGGCCAAATTAATGGCACAACCGGTTACGAAGAAGCTGCAGGTCAAGGTATAATTGCGGGAATAAATGCGCATCAGAAAGCGAAAAATTTAGCGCCATTTATATTAGATAGGCAAGAAAGTTATATTGGTGTAATGATAAATGATCTTGTAACTTTAGGCGTGGATGAACCTTATAGAATGTTTACATCACGCGCAGAGCGCAGAATTCTTTTAAGGCAGGACAACGTATTTTATAGATTAAGCAAAAAGGCATTTGAACTTGGCGCTATTTCCGAAAAACTATATAAAGAAATCGAAGCTGAAAATAGTTCAGTTGATAATACAATTGCTGCACTCCAACATAAACCTTCTGCTTTTTGGTTAAAGAAAATTGGTGAAAATTATGAACATGAAAAGATTTTGGAATTAGAAGAAATTATCAATAAAAATCTTTCTGAACGTGCAACTCAACAAATTTTTGCTTATATAAAATATGATGAATATTTAAAGCGTGAACAACGCGAAGTTGAAAAATCTAAAAAGTATAAAAATTTAGTAATTCCTGCTAACTTTGCATATAAAAATTTGCCAGGACTTTCCAAAGAATTACAAGAAAAGCTTATTAAAATAAAGCCTGCAACTGTTGCTGACGCAATGTTAATTCAAGGAATGACCCCCGCTGCAATTTCATTGTTGATTTTTAGATTAAGAGTGTAATACTAAGCTATCACGGTTGTACCCTAGGCAATAAATTGAGCACATTTATTTTGTTTATTTTGCCTTTATCCGTGAGTTCTTTTGTTGCAGCTGCTTGCAACTTATAAAACAGGACTTTATTTGGTTTAGCTAAACTTAAAGCAGTATCTCCATTATTATTTGTTATATTAACTTTGGCACCATGGTTCAATAATGATTCAGCTGCACGTGTACGATTTTCTTTTTCTTGTGCGCTGCCTTCTTTTGTTCCCTCAACGGCATAGATTAATGCAGTATTACCCTCATTATCAGTTAAATTGGGATTCGCACCATGTTTTAATAATGAATTAACTAGATCTACAGAATAAGTTGCAACCATTAATGGACTCGTTCCTTGACTTGTTAAATTGGGATTCGCACCATGCTTTAATAAGAATTCAGCCATATCTGCAGAATTAAATGCCGCATTTATTAGCGCAGTCCATCCATTTTTGTTTTGCAAATTAATTTTCGCACCATTCTTTAATAAATAGCGAGCTAAAGGTATATATTCCTTAGTTGTAGCAGCAATCATTAATGGACTTAGGTCAAGATCTAAATTATTAATATCAGCTCCATTTTTAAGAGCCGTTTTAACGTCTGGCAAGCTATTTTTATCAATTGCGTCTGCTAGCTTTAAGTTTTGTGACTCTTTTGACGTAACACAAAATATACTAAAACTCATTGTAGAAATTATTAATAATAATTTTATATTTTTCATTATCTTTCTCCTTTTTATTACAATATGAAAAACTTATATTTAAGCATAACAATTCATGAAATGCCACGTCAAGAAAAAATTTCCAATTTGAATAAAAAAAGAGCTTTTTAACCTGTAAATTGCTAATTTTTAACTGAAATTTTCCAAAAAAAATGGGTTTTTTCTCAAAATTGTGGTAAATATAGCCTTATGGAGAAAATATGATACCTTACCTATTTCAAATCTATGGCCCCTTATATGCAAACTGCTACGGCCTTGCGATACTACTTGGCATAATAGTATTAATCTTGCTTTCCAGCCGAGACAAAAAGCTAAAAAAGTTAGTAACTCATGATCAGTTAATAAATATTATTATAATTGGCACAATTGTTGGAATAATTGGTGGAATGATTCTTTGGGGCATTGTAAATTATCATACTTTAGAAAACTGGACAGAGCTTTTTGAATTCTGGAATGGCGGGCTTTCTATTTTAGGGGTGATAATTGCAATATCTATTTTTATTCCAATATATTTAAAATATAAAAAAATTCCTGTAATAAAGTTTTTAGATAGAATAACAGTATACACAGCATTAACACAATCAATTGCAAGAATTGGATGCTTCTGTGCCGGTTGCTGCTACGGCATAAAAACTAATACCATTTTTGGTGTAACTTATACACATCCTGATAGTGGCGCGCCACTATATTTAAAAATTCATCCTGCGCAACTTTACAGCAGCATTCTATTACTTTTAATTTTCTTATTAATTTATTTTGTATTACAAAAATATTTCAAAAAGCCGGGACAGATTTTCACGTCTTATCTCTTTTTAATTTCACTAGAAAGATTTATAACTGATTTCATTAGAGCTGATAGAGAATTTAGCACTTTAAAAGAGATAAATTTCTTATCTATTAATCAGTGGATCGCATTAATAATTATTCTGATTTCAACTCTCTTGTTCATACATTATTCCCGCAAGAAATCAGGGCAAACGCATGAAAATTTTGCGTAAAATAAGGCATTGTACGATTTCCAGTCACCCTGTCCAGCCTTCGTAGCCTTTTACGCTAAGTCAATTGACTTTGTGAATACTACGGCGGAGTAGGCAGCGATCCTGCGCGCCCGACGAAACTTTAGTGAAGTCGGGAGCTTGCCGAAGGGGAGTCGAAGGGTTGTTTAAGTTTTCATAATGCGATCTTTCGACTCGGCCAAAGGCCTCGCTCCCAGGCTTCGCATAAACCAGCCGTCGCTAAAGCTATGGCGGTCATGAGCTTCGCCGGGCAGGCAAAGATGACCGGGGGGGGTGAAAAAGTAGTTATTATTTTAGAGAAAAACTCATGCATTTGCCCTGGCAAGAAATAGCAACCTGTTGCTTTTTATCAATAATTTAGCTATAATTACAACTAGAAACTAATAACTTTCTCTAAATGGAGGAATCAGTGAAAAAAATACTTTTATTTTTATTCTTTATTCTAAATTCAAAAATATTGGCCGATGATCCTAAGGGGCCCGACTTATTACTTTTCCAGGGTGCTGCATTAGGGCAACCAAATTATGTAATAAAAGCTTTAACATCTGGAGCCGATGTCAACTTTCAAGATAGTTGCGGCGAAACAGCCCTGATGACCGCATTAAGGGCTATTAATAAAGAATTGTTCTATTTTCGCCCAATATCTAATCTAAAAGAAATTATAAAAAGTTTGATAGCACATGGCGCTAAAACTGCACTTGTGAATAATGCAGGTCTGAAGGCCAGAGATTTCATGCCCAAAGCTCCTGGTTTTTATACAGAAATAAGTGAATTGATACCCAGAAGTTCAGTGTAAAATGACCCGGATTTACAAAAAACATAAAAAAACTCTTGAAATAGCGCTTTTCAGTCTGATATACTCATAAATATATTTAAAATGAGAGGTGAATTATGAAGAATAAATTATTTTTAATCCTATCTGTTTTTAGTGCATCCCAAGCTGTAAAACCGCTAACTTTAGAGCAAGAATTTGAAATATTGTACTATGCCCTTGCAGACAAACAGCTTTCAAAAGTAGCAAAAATCATAGAAGAAATAAACCCTAAAGCTGTTGATCCATATTATAAACCTATCCGTAAAGGCTGGCCTACAACATTATTCTATGCCATAGAAATACACGATAAAAAACTAATCCAAGAGTTAATATATGCTGGCGCTGATATTAACTATTTTGGAGGAGTCTATACACCTTTCACTTTGGCTATCGCCCATAATTATCCTGATATAGTAGAATTATTATTAAAGAAGGGGGCAAATGCTAATTTAATTCCTACTTATACTTATAGCTATAAAGATGAAGATTATGATGATGGCAGAACTATAACTATAACAAATTATGGTCAAACGCCTTTAGAAGTAGCAGCAAGCTTTGGAAATCTTAATATAGCAAAAATACTATTTAAGCATGGTGCAAATGCTACCCTTCATTCAAGAGCAACTTCACCTCTATTACAAGCAAGCACTGCAGCACCAATAGTAGCAAAAGGAAAATTTGAAGAAGCTGGTGGCCAAGGTGATGAATGGAAGGAGCCTTTAAATCAATTGATAGAATTACTAATACAAAAAGGTGCTAACCCAAACAAAATCGTTAATGATCAATTACCATTAGTAGCATTAACAAAAAATGGATATATCGACGGTATAAAAATATTATTAGCACACGGAGCCAATCCAACTAAAAATGATACAACCTACCAACCCGAAAATGCGTTAAACGTTGCATTTCACACCTGGGGACATGATTCAGAAATATATAAATTATTGGAAAGTTATAACACTGGTGGCTCAGCATAAAATAGCCTTACAATCATATTTAAAATGAGAGGTGAATTATGAAAAATAAGCTATTTTTAATCCTATCTGTTTTTAGTGCATCCCAAGCTGTAAAACCGCTAACTTTAGAGCAAGAGTTTTATTCATTAGATGATGCTCTTGAAGACAAAGACTATACAACGGTTAAGAAAATTGTAGAAGAAATAGACCCTAAGGCCGTGAATTCAATGTATGAACCTTTCTCTAGTTACATAACTTGGGCCACAACATTATTCTATGCTATCCAGATTCAAAATAAAGAGCTCATTCAAAGCTTAATAGATCATGGCGCCGATATTAATTATTTTGATGGAACATATACACCATTAACTTATGCTATCACTAAGAATTATCCTGATATAGTACTGTTATTATTAAAAAATGGAGCAGACCCTAATCTGGTTCCTACGCCTTATGTACAAGAAGACGACAATGACTACAATGCTATAGATGGCAAAACTCCATTAGAAGTAGCAGCTTATCTTGGAAATCTTGACATGGCAAAGCTTTTGCTGAACCATGGAGCATATGTCGGATTTCAATCCAGATTTACTTCACCTCTATTAGAAGCAATTAAATCAGATGTTGAAGACAAAAATGTTTTAAATCAACTAATAGAACTATTTCTTAAAAAAGGCGCTGATCCAAATTTGAAAGTTTTTGGTAGCTTACCTTTAAATGAGGCTGTGAAGAGAGAATATATAGAAGCAATAAAATTTCTTTTAAAATATGGAGCCAACCCAAATTTATTTGCTGATTATTTTGGACCAGCATTAATAGGGCTATTTCAGGAAGTAAATGCTTTAATGATAGCGGTAGACAAAGATAATATAAAAATAATAAAATTATTGTTAGAAAATAGAGAGCATAAAGCTAATCCGGCGCTCCGCAATAAAGCTGGTTATAATACTTTAAATTTAGCATATCAAGATATGAGTATACGCAAATTACTAGAAGAGCATCAAACTGGCGGATCAGCATAGAATAGCTTTTTCTATATAATTTATTATACTTTTTATAAAGATCTAAATTAGCTTCTATAGAATCATGAAATGAATATCTTCAGCTTTATAAAAAGTAGCGTTCCAATTCTAGAAATTGTACAGCAATATACAAATCTAAAACAGATTGGAACTTATTGGAAAGGGATCTGTCCCTTTCATTCAGAGAGGACGCCCTCTTTTACAGTAAGCCCAAATAAAGATATTTTTTACTGTTTTGGATGCCAATTAGGCGGCGACGTAATTTCTTTTATAGCCAAAGCCGAAAATTGCTCTCAATTTGAAGCTGCTCAAATGTTAGCAGAAAAACGTAATATAAAAATACCCGAAAATATTTTGAATGAGCTCAAAATAAAAGAGATAAATTTAGATGAAAAATCTAAATATTTTAAACTATGCGAAATTATTGCTAATTGGTGCAATAGAAATCTATCCAAAAGTAAAACGGCTTTAAATTATTTAAAATCAAGAAATATAACAGATGAAACTATAGAAAAGTTCTCTATAGGATACTTCGAACCTGGACAAAATGGGCTAAAATTTCTTAATGATGAGCTAAAAAGAGCTAATTTACTTTTTCAAGATTTAGCAGAATTTCATATAATTACAGAAGGCCATTCTGGATTTTACTCACCTTTTGAAGATAGAATCATATTTCCAATTAAAAATCTACAAGGCGAATTTTGCGGATTTGGGGGACGAATATTTAAAGAAAATGACGAGCGAGCTAAATACTATAATTCTAAAGAAAACCCTTTCTTTAACAAAGGTTCCATACTTTTTGGTTTTGATCTTGCAAAAAGAACTATTCAGAATGAAAAATATGCTTTTTTGGTAGAAGGTTATATCGACCAGATAGCCATGTACCAGAATGGCTATAAAAATAGTGTAGCAACATTGGGAACAGCCTGTACAAGTGAACATATAAAGCTATTAAGCAGATTTGTAGATAAGTTATATATTGTGTACGACAGTGACGAAGCTGGATATAAAGCCATTCTTAGATTGACAGAATTGGCCTGGAATGCTAATATGGAGGTGTGTGTAATTAGGTTGCCTGATAAAGAAGATCCTGCATCATTTTTCGACAAAAATTTAAATTTTAAAAATCTAATTAAAAATTCAGAAAGTATTTATCAGTTTTTTATAGATTCTGCTAAAAAAGAGTTTATCAATAGCTCTTTGTCAGAGAAACTAAGCGGGGTACAAAAAATTACCAAGGTTATTTATCAGTTAGAAGATCCGATAAAAAAATCATTGTTATTGCAAGAAGTTTCACAGCAATTCGCTATACCTTTAGAATTGATTTCAGCCAAGAACATTCAACATATTGAAATTGAAGAGAATAAAAAAGAACAATCTTTAGAAGATATTCTTTTGGGAGCTATTCTGCATGATATTAAAAGATTATCTTATATAAAAGATGAGATTGATTTTTTTTCTAATGATATTAAAGAAATTTTGAAATTAATTGATGAAACTAATTTTGATCTAAAAGAATTCGTAAGTGAATTAACAGAAAACACTCAAAAATTAGTTTTAGAAACTTACATGAAATATGATAAGAATCTTGATTTTAGCGCAATATTAAAACAATTTCAGAGAAAAAATTGGAAAAAAATAGTTCTAAAATTGAAACAAGATTTAGTAAATGAAGATGATATCAATAAAAAATATGCTAAATTGGAAAAATTAAAAACCCTACAGAAAAAATATTTATCTGGGAGTTATGAATGAAAAAATTCTTTAGTAAATTTATAAAACCAAAAGAAGAGATAGAAACAAAAAAACCGGAAACTAAGAGTAAACCAAAAACGCCGAAAAGCAGTAAACCTACTAAATCTAAAAAAGAAGAAATTGATATTTTAGATTTAATAGAACAGGGTAAAAAAAATGGCGCTATCTCTTATGAGCAAGTCATGGAATTTTGTGATAATAATCACATGAATGACGGCGAAATAAACGATGTCATGCGTATGTTCGAAAAAGAACATATTGAACTTGTTATGGAAGATGAGCTTGATGCAAAAGAATTTAATCATGAAGATGAAGATCTAAAACCTTCTTTAAGAAAAAAGGGTACACCGCTTCCTATAGAAGAAGCTGAAGAAGAGGAAGAAGAATTAGATGAAGATGCAGATTTTATAAAAAGTTCTGAATCGACACAAGCTGCTGATAGCGTTAAAGCATATCTTCGTGATATAGGTAAAATCCCTCTTTTAAACAAAAAAACAGAGAGCGAAATAGCAAAGAAAATTGCTGAGGGTAAAGAAGAAGCAACAGATGCTATTGCACATTTTCCATTTGTCTACAAAGAATTAATGAGTTTAATTGAAAAATTAGACAAAAACACAGTTCTATTAAAAGATGTAATTCAATTTGCTGAATTTGATGAAGAAAATATTCCCAAATTTGAAGAAGAACAAAATGCTTTTGTAGAAAAAATAAACAATATAAAAAAATTAATAGAAAATGAATCAAAAATCTACAGAGAATATAAGACACAGCTAGAATCTGACAAAAAGAAAAAGGAGATGTTAGATAAAGTAAAAAAGAACAAAGAAGCTGTGATTGAAGAAGTTAAATCAATAAAATTTTCTAACAAATATATCAAAAAATTATGCAAGAAAATTGAAAAAGCGCACAAAAAGATACAAGAAAAAATTGCATATA
>Ga0155637_112_pt1 | contig 9542 bp, 8 predicted proteins | sample RifCSPhighO2_12_FD_107294 | JGI IMG/M metagenome (GOLD analysis project Ga0155637, IMG submission 107294) | candidate division TM6 bacterium RIFCSPHIGHO2_12_FULL_32_22
TTTATGGCCTTCATTTGAGTCTGGTTTATTCTAGTTAAAACCAGTTTTTTGATATTTCTGGTTCCATATTTTTTGGAGAGTTCGGTTAAAAGATTAAAATCTATCCATGAATTTGTACTACTGATGGATAGTGCGCCTTTATCTATTAACGTGATTGCTCCATTGTGAAAATAGCATTCCAGTTTGCCTTGTGAGTTGTAAACGACATGTTTTTTAGAATCAGCACTAAATGAAAAAACTAAAAAAATTAAAGAGATAAGCAAAAATAGAAAAAATAGCCTTCGGTAAATTGAAAATTTAGATTTAATAATCATAGCTGCGCAAATAGTTGTGGGAATTAATAAAATTAATAAATATTGCACTCTAAAATTTATTAACCATGAGCTTTTTCCCAAATTTATTACGCATAACCAAATATCGGCTATTCTTTCTAAAATCCAAATGAAAAGACTGTTTGGAATTCCCAAAAGTTCTGTGAAGAATATTATTGCAGAAAAGAGCAAAAATATAGCCAATATTGGTGTAAACACTAAGTTTCCAAGCGGGCTCATTAAGGATATCGGTAAGCCCCAAAAGATTAATATTGGCAATGATGTGATCGTAATAAAAAATTGCAATTCTAAAAATTTTGCAAAATAGTTAGTAATATTAGCTAGTTTCATTTAACTAATATTACTTCAATCATTGCGTTCAGGCAAAAGTTTTTGTTTATTCTAGCGGTGTGGTGCTTGTTGGTTACGGTGTAGTTGGCGGAGCCATTAAGTCCCGCTTAACGCTCGACTTTGAAATTGGCTAATAGCCTGTTCTTGCAGTTGGTCAGTGGGCGAACTACCACCTCCTAGAGTAAATGAATTACTGGCTTGTTGAGTGCTAGCTGGTGCAGGAGTCCCTGGATGTTCTCCGGTTGTGCTTGTGCTTGTCTTGGCAGGTTCTTCTTTGGTTGGAGCATCTGGTCTTGCTGATAGTTCTCTTGTCTTCCCCCTTTTTAGTCTCGCAATTAAATTTTTTTCCTTTGTGCAATCTTTAAAAGATATTTCTTCCTCGGGCATTAACGTATTACAAATTCTTGCTTTTTCTAAAGCGCCGGGATCAAATTTAGATCCGGTTAAATTGGCATCTTCAAAGTCAGTTCCGAGAATTGTTGCTCCTCTAAAATCTACGTTGATTAATTGAGCCCCTTTGAAATAAGTGTGGGTTAAATTTGTGTTAGACATATCCGTAGCCATAATTTCTGCCTGTCCGAAGTTGCTGTGGCTTAAATCTGCGCCCGATAGATTAGCAAATTTTACTTTAGTTAGATCTAAATTCGAGTAAGAGATATTGCAACCTGTTAAATTTGCCTGGTCAAAAGTTGCATTTAGAGCATTTATCATAAATAAATTTGCACCCGAAAAATTAGAAAGGCTAAAATTACCATTTTTTAGGGATGCTCCCTTTAGTTCAGTATTTACAAAAGAAGCATGTCGTGCATGGCACCGATCAAATTCTGCCTGTGTGCAATCTGCCTTATCAAATATTGATTCAGTTAATTCAGCTTCTAAAAAGCTGGCTTTTTCTAGTTTTGCGTCTTCAAAAATAGCATTGTTTGCAAATGCATAGTTAAATTGAGCAAATCGTAGATTAGCACATCTAAAAGTTGTGTAGGCCAATTTTCCATAAATAAATTTAGCATTAATAAAATTAGAGCAAGATACGTCGCCAGTAATTATCCAATCATCATAAAACTCTTTATCTGAAAAATTACATTGTGTACAAGCATTATTGTCATTGAGACAAACCGTATCAGTTTTATGAAAATTGGAATATTGCGGAAGCATAATATACGTGTTTGTGGGCGAATCTGTATATGCAAACAGCCTGAAGCTTAATGTTATTAAAATTATATTTTTTTTATTCATTACTTTTGCTCCTTTTGTCTATAGATAGTTATAAATTTTTGTATATTTTTCAATAGTAGCATATAAAAAATTGCTATAGCAGAGATTGTTAATAAAAGCGTTAACTACTAGAATTCTGAAGCAAAATTCCATTTCGACATACTAATGACGGCTTCTGCGTGACTCAAATTCAATTATGATTATTAAATGCATAAAGTCCTTTAAATAGGGATAAATTTGTTTCCTTAAATATAAATGATTGACTTTTTTTATGATTATTAACTATTTTGAATATAGATCAAAGGTTTTTTGGAGGTAGCCTTTTATGAATTCCTGGTCTTTAGTAAAAATAGTATTAGTTATATTTTTTGTCTTTATTTTTAAGTCATCATTTTCCAGGGATGCAAAAAGTAGCTTTTGGACCTATATAAGCTATTTTGAAAATCATACTGATTATGAATATAAAGTATATAAGGCTTGTAATCCTGCTGTTCGCTTAGAAGAGAGGGATTGGATACCGCTGTTAAATTTATTGCCTTATAATGGCGATCCAAAATCAAAATATTATGTGGGCACTATTGATGAGGGTATTTTGCTTAAGGATCCTTTAGATAGCGGATGTGTAATCAAAATAGAGCCTGTGTTATCAGGCAAAAAATCTGAAGCCTCAATCGATAAGCAGTCTGAGCCTCAAACTTTTTATATAAGAACTGGTTTGAAGTCCAGTGGAAACTGTGTATATAGATGGCTAACAGGCCCTTATGAAACTCAAGTTAGTCCTATCGATTTTGTACTTTTAGATAACCCTGAAGATAGTAATTTGGCAAAGCCGGATATACAAAAAATTCGACATTGTGGTTATCAAGATAGTGTTTTAGGTGTAAAAATATTTCCTAAAAGTATACAGTTTGTAGCTCGTCATAGGGCATATGTTTTAGATACCGATAAATATCCTGTTGTGAAGGATAAGTAATGAAAAAAATAATTTTGCTTTTTGTTCTTTTTTTTAATTTGTATCTTTTTGCGGAAGTGGCATTGGCTATAGTGGAAAATAATACCGTTGATGGTCATTACAAATATTTTGGGCAATCTGATCAAATAGGTGCATTTTATGTTGCGCCATTGAGCTCTAAGACTGCATTAGATTTCACAAATATTGAGTATGATAAGCCTATTACAATATCTGATATTAAGGGCAATAATCCACACATAAATATGAAACTCGGAAATGGGGTGGCTTCTGGTTCATGTTCTACGGATACTTTACCAGGCTTCATAGAACTTTGGACCGGAAGTCCTAGTGAAATTGATGCAAACAAGGTTCTCATAAGATATTGTTTAAAGGATGCCAGTGGATATTTTGGGTTAAGAATCAAAGCTGACGGTTCACCAGTTCTCTTTCCTGTAGACGGCATAGAATTTCTAGACACAGAATTTATAGTAAATCAAAAATAAAATAGGGGATTTTTTAATATCCCCTATAATTTACTTCTACCTAAATTGAGCAGCCTGTTTCATCGCATGTTGTATGACGTTTCATCTCTTCTTCAGATTTATTACAATCTGGACAATTGGCGCATTCTGTTTGAGTGCAATTTTCAGATTTGCTAGGTTCTTCTGGTTTTACTTCTTTGCATTCTTGAGATTTAGCCTTATTAGGACAATTTTGGCTAGGACAATTTTCACATTTGCAATCTTGTGATTTACAACCGCAGTCACAGACCGCACCAGTTTCTATTTTTCGTGTACTACTTTTCTGGTATTCTACAAATTTTGTTAATTCGCATCGAGTTTCTTCATCTAGTTTGCCAATTATTTCTTTGCATTTTTCTTTACTGATGCATATACCACGTTCTTGTGCGTCTGAAACCATAAAAATAGCATTTGCGATAATATTTGATAAATGACCTCTGACGGCTTCTTCATTTTCTATGTTTTTAAACATTTGCCCGATATTGGAAACCAGATCATAGAATGTAAGTTCCGCCGGACAATCAACTTCGTGTCCTTTTAATTCTCTAGAATTGCTCTCTGAAAAATATTTATACAAATATTTAGCTTGATATTTTTCGTGTGCCTGAAGCGGGAACAGGATGTTTACTGACAGCATGTACATCAGCATTTTTCTCATAAGAATCTCCTTTTAAGTTTCTTTCTGAAATCATAACCTTTATGATTTTTTTAGGTGTAGCGTTTTCTATTCTAAACTGGTAATCCTTATAATTTAAAGATTCTCCTATAGAAGGCAGTCTTTGTAACGTTTCTATTATGAAGCCGCCTAAAGAAATAGCTTTAGTTTCAAATTCTATATTTAGAACTTTTTTTAATTCTTCCAAATTAATTGAAGCGTTAACAAGTAATTGATCATTAAATCTGATAATATCATCAGGAGCTTTTTCATGTTCATCAATTATAGGTCCAACTATCTCTTCTAGGACGTCTTCTAAAGTTACCAATCCTTCAATGCCGCCAAATTCGTTTAATACAATTGCCATATGTTTTTTTGTCTCTTTAAATTGTCTTAATAGTTGGCTGACTTTCATACTTTCAGGAACAAACATTACAGGTCTGATAAATTTTTGTATTTTTGTGTCTTCAGATAAATTCTTGTAAATTAGATCTTTGATGTAAATTATTCCTACAATATTGTCCATTGTATTTTCATAAACTGGTAATCTTGAAAACTGATATTTTTTATAAATTTCCAAAGTGTCTTTTACAGTGCTATCAAGTTGTATACAAATCATTTCTGGTTCAGGAATAACTATTTCTTTAATAGATTTTTCACTTAACTTAAAAATGCTTAATAACATAGATGTTTTGTGTTTATCGATTAGGCCTTTTTTATTTGTATAATCTATTAGGAAGCTCAATTCCTGTTCTGAGGGGGCTATCTCCAAATTATGGTTTTTTACAAATGGAGACATTATAAGATTTGCAAAATTTGTTACAGCAATTACAAAAGGTTTTAGCAAGTGATAGGTAACATATGTAATACCTAAGGTATATTTTAGAAGCCTATCTCCTTGACTTCGGGCTATATTCTTGGGGATGATTTCACCAAAAACAACTATTGCACATGTTGCAATCGCTATCCCAGCCGTTAGTCCTAAGCCCTCTGACCAATTTAACCTTATAAACAGCTCACTCATTATCGCTGTTATTAAACCAGTGCAAGAAGCGCTGGCAAAATTATTTGCTATTAAAATTGTAAAAAGGATTTTGTTTGGTTGTGTTTCGAGTAATTCAAAAAGACTAGAATATTTTTTTGTGGATTCAGCTAATTCCTTTAGTTTAAAAATTCTTAATGCGGTAATGCTAGTTTCTATGAATGAAAAAAGGGCACAAAGTGCCAATGTGAATATAAATCCTAACCCTTGATAATATAGTATATAACTATAAGACTGATCCATTTTTTCCTTTAATTAGATAATATAATTTTTATCATTTTGTAATATATTATCAATAACTTTTTATTATTCGGCAGATTCATTTTCTTCAACATCTATATCTTCTTCATTTTCCTCGTGTTCCTTATTAAAGAATGCTTGAAGTTTTTTTATTCTAGATGGATGACGCAATTTTTTTAAGGCCTTAACTTCAATCTGTCTAATTCTTTCTCTGGTTACAGAAAAATCTTTACCAACTTCTTCTAACGTATGTTCTGAAGCTACGTCAATCCCAAAGCGCATTTTGAGAACTTTTTCTTCTCTCGGTGTTAATGTTTTCAAGATTTCTCTTACGCGTTCTTTTAGATCACTACTTGTAACTTGTTCAGATGGAGATAAATCGCTTTCACTTTCTATAAAATCTTTTATAGAAGCATCTTCATCGTCACCAACTGGAGTTTCTAATGATATTGGTTCCTTTGAAATTTTTAGAATATTTTTGATTTTCTTTTCATCTAAATTGAGCTCTTTTGCTAGTTCTGCATGTGTTGGTTCGCGTCCCTTTTCTTGCAGATATGAATGCTTAATTTTATTTATTTTGTTAAGAGTTTCTACCATGTGCACAGGAACACGAATTGTTCTAGATTGATCTGCTATTGCTCTTGTAATTGCCTGTCTTATCCACCAAGTTGCATATGTAGAAAATTTAAATCCACGTTCGAATTCGAATTTTTCAACGGCTTTCATTAGTCCGATATTACCTTCTTGAATTAGATCCAAAAAGTGCAATCCACGGTTAACATATTTTTTGGCTATATTTACAACAAGTCTTAAATTGGCATTTGCTAAATCATCTTTTGCGATCTTGTCTTTTTCCAGTCCATCAATTAATTGCTTATAATATTTCGTTATCTGCCCGGTATGTAAACCCATCTCACTTTCTAATCCCTTAATAATTTTGTGAGACATTCTGATATTTTTGTCTAATTCTTGAACTTCATGGAGTTGCTCTTCAGATGGTTTTTTAACCGCTTTTAATTCTTGTAGCCGTTTTTCTTCATGTTCTATGGTAGTAAATTTTTCCTGTATCTTTTTGTAGGCTTTTTCTATTCTTTTGCACAATTTTTTTATGAACTTGTTAGAAAATTTTATACATTTTACAGCTTGTATAACATCCTCTTTGTTTTTTTTAACTTTTTCTAACATCTCCTTTTTCTTTTTGTCAGAATCTAATTTGCCCTTGTATTCTCTGTATATTTTGCTTTCATTTTCTATTAATTGTTTGACGTGGTCGATTCTTTCTAGAAAGGTCTTTTTTTCTTCCTCAAACTTGGGGATATTTTCTTCATCAAATTCAGCAAATTGAATTATGTCTTTTAATAGGACCGCATCTTTATCTAGCTTTTCAGTCAAACCCATTAGTTCTTTGTATACAAAAGGAAAATGCGCAATAGCATCTGTAGCTTCTTCTTTTCCTTGAGCTATTTTAGAGGCAATTTCAGATTCAGTTTTTTTGTTTAAAAGTGGTATTTTGCCAATATCTCTTAAATATGCTTTAACGCTATCGGCAGCTTGCGTAGATTCTGAACTTTTGATGAAATCGGCTTCTTCTTCTTCGACTTCTTCTTCATCCTCGGCTTCTTCTTCTATTGCTAATGGTGAACTTTTTTTAACTAATGATGGCTTGCTGGTCTCTTCTTCTTCGAATTCTTTAACTGTAGAAATTTCGTCTTCCATTATAAGTTCAATATGTTCTTTTTCAAAAAGACGAAGAACATCATTTATTTCATTGTCAGTCAAATGATTATTGTCGCAAAATTCCATTACCTCTTCATAAGAGATTATGCCCTTCTTTTTGCCTTTTTCGATTAAATCTAAAATATCGACTTCTTCTTTTTTAGATTTAACCTTCGCATTGTTTTTTGGCTCGGGCGTTTTTGTTTTTGCTGTTGGTTTTGCGACAGGTTTTTTAGTAAATCTACTAAAAAATTTTTTCATTCATAACTCCCAGATAAAATTTTTAATTGCAAGTCTTTTAACTTTTCCAACTTTTCAGATTTCCTTTTAATATCCGTTTCTTGCGCCAAATCTTTTTTGAATTTTAAAATAATTTTTTTCCAATTTTTTTTCTGAAATTGTTTAATTAAATTATCAAATTCATCCATCTGTTCAACATTGCTATCAGATCCATGTTTTATATAAGATTCCAAAACTAGATTCTTATCATTATCTTCTAACGAATGTATAAACTCTTTTAAATCAAATTTGTTATTTGTGCCAATTAAATTTAAAATTTTCTTTGTTTGATCAGAAAAGAAATCTATAATTTCTAAATTCTTCAAAAATTTCAACTTATTATGATCATTTAATATGGCGCCCAAAATAGCATTCTCCAATGATAAAGGATTTTCTGAAATTAAACTATTTTCAAAAGGTACATATTTTTTTGCTATTAATTCTAGGGGTATTCCAAATTCCTGAGAAACTTCCTGAAAGAGTAAGGTCTTCTTTATCGGGTCTTGTAATTGATCTATAATTTTAGTGATTTTTTGGACATCATGAAGTTTTTCAGATAAAGAATTATTAGCAAATTCCGATTTAGTCGATCCTATAAAAAATTGATAGATATTTTTAGATTTACTAATTAGGTCCTCAAAATCAAAATTTTTATTTAAAAATGATGCCGGATCCTCACCATCAGGTAAGCTTATAATCTTCAGTTCTATGCTAACATTCCAAGCCAATTCTGTCAATCGTAAAATGGCCTGTTTTCCAGCATTATCCCCATCATAAACGACGTAGAGTTTCTCTATAAACCTGGCCAGCAGCTTTAAGTGTTCAACGGTACAGGCAGTTCCAAGTGTGGCAACCGTATTTTTGTACCCATTTTGATACATGGTTAGGTGGTCAACATATCCCTCTACCAAAAATGCTGATTTTTGAGATTGGATATATTTTTTGGCCAAATCGAAGCCAAAAAGCAACGATCCCTTATTGAAATAGGGGTTTTCCTTGGAATTGTAATATTTTGCTCTTTCGTCTGAATTTTGCCATATTCTGCCCCCAAAGGCGCAAAATTCACCCAGGCTATTTTTTATTGGAAAAATGATCCTATCTTCAAATGGCGAGTAAAATCCTGAGTTTCCATCTATAATCACTGAAAATTCGGCAAGATCCTGAAAAAGTATACCCTCTTTTTTGAGAAAGGTATTAAGTGAATTTAAACCAGCTTGTCCTGGTTCAAAGTATCCTACTAGGAACTTTTCTGTTATTTCAGATTTGATATTTCTGTTTTCCAGATACTGGAGCGCCTTTTTATTTTTGAGTAGATTCTTATTGCACCATATCGCTATCAACTGGCACATTTTGAAATATCTATTTTTCGCATCTAAATCTGAAACCCCTTTATCCAGTTCTTTTAGAAGTTCAGTAGGAATCTGAATGTTATATTTTTCAGATAGCATTTTAGCGGCTTCTAATTGAGAGCAATTTTCAATTTTGGCGGTAAATGATATTACATCACCACCAGCTTGGCATCCAAAGCAGTAAAAGATGTCCTTGTTTGGACTTACGGTAAAAGAGGGGGTTCTTTCTGAATGGAACGGGCAGCTTCCTTTCCAATAAGCACCGACTTGTTTCAAGTTTGTGTATTGTTGAACTATTTCTAGAATGGGCACATTATTTTTTATGAAACTGAAAATATTCATTAATTTAATGCTCAATGTAGGATAAAGCTTTATAAATTCGATGTTTTAATAATAACGGATTGCTATAAAAAGTCATTATTGATAAAGGCAAATAGTGCTTAATAAAAAATATCCAATCATTTTTCTATCGGCGTTTTTTTATTTTTTGGGTCTACATTTTGATTGCCTTTTTTTTCTGGTCTTCTTCTTTTTGGTTCCAATTTTTTACTATTTTCTCAAAGGATACACATTTTCCTTTTTGGATGGTCTTTTGTGGGGTTCAACTTTTTATTTTTTGCACTTTTTTTCTTTGTTTGAAATAATCTACGGAATTTCTAGTTTTTGGTTTTTGATTATTTTAATTTTAATTTTGTATTTTTCTTTTTGGTCTGGAGTATGGCTTTTTTTTCTTAACAAATTGTGTAAAAAAGAAAATCTTAGAATTATTGGTTTATTGTTTACAACAAATCTCTATTTCTTTTTTATTAATTATTGGGTTTTATCTTTTATAGAGTTTGGATGTGGTTATTCTGTTAATTATCCCTTAAATGTTATTAATTTGGATTTTGGAGTTTTTAAAGAATTTTATT
>Ga0155637_113_pt1 | contig 9431 bp, 13 predicted proteins | sample RifCSPhighO2_12_FD_107294 | JGI IMG/M metagenome (GOLD analysis project Ga0155637, IMG submission 107294) | candidate division TM6 bacterium RIFCSPHIGHO2_12_FULL_32_22
AAGCTTTAGTTTTGACGAAAGCGCATATAAAGAAGAGCGTTATGAATTTATTATTAGAAAATAGGTAAAATTTCATAGTTCACAGTCAAATAAGATCTCTAAAGAGTATAGAGAAATACCTGCTTTCCTGTGGCTCAGATGGAGAGTTTACCGTGATAATTAACAGAGATGATTTAAAATAATTATTTGTGAAGAAATATTTATATTAATCTTTTATCTCTAAATGCTCTGCCAGAATGTGATTTTAAATACTTTTCAAATTCTACTGCTTTAATTTCATTACTGAAACATAAGTACATAATCAAGCGCCAAGGTTTGTATTTATCTGTATGAGAAGTTGTTCCGGAATTATGATTTGATATTCTTTTGGCTAAATCTTGTGTATGTCCAACATAAATTTGATCAGGAAAATTAATCGACTTGATAATATAAACGTAATGCATATTGATGCGGTTTTTTATTTGGAGGCCTGCCAGTCCTCCTACGCCAAGGCTTCGGCGGACAGGCTTCGCATTTTTTCTATAAATATTATTTCTTCTACCTTAGCTAGTGGCCTGCCAGGCGTAGCCCTTTATGGGCGAAGACTGGTGTGCCCGATAGGATTCGAACCTATGACCTACGGATTAGAAATCCGTTGCTCTATCCGACTGAGCTACGGGCACGTAATTTATTTCAATCTACAAGAGCGGAGTTTATCCTGAGCTTGTCGAAGGAGGCACAAAACAGAAATCTTTATATTTTTTAATTATAACAAAAAATCGACTTTAGACAATAAAACCAATCAATTTGTGCTATCGCCATAGAGTAGCCTCTGGGGCAGATCTCTATACTGCTCTATTTTATCACCATTAAAGTTTATTATTAGTGTACGGTCAAAGACGTCGCCATGCCACTTTTTCTTGTGATTTTTTACCCCAAAAAGTGATACCATTTCATAAATTTTTTCATGGGCCCAACAGATTAGAACTATCTGTTTATCACAACTTTTATGAGTTAATATATGATTTGTAAGCGCGCCTATTTCTTCTTTAAGAAAATCTTTATTTATAGAAATCTTAAGTAGGTTCGCAGTTGGAATAATAGTCTCTATAGGCCTCATGGAAGCATCTTTTGGACCTATATTTTTAGCAAAAATTTTTGTTATTTTTAAATCTTTAAATAACTCTCGTCCGGCAAAGTATGGTGCTAAAGCTGCTGCTCTTTCACGCCCTTTTTGATTTAAGTTTATATCACTTTTATCTGATGATTTTTCCCCATGACGAATTATGATTACAGCTTTTGGTGTTGCTGAAATTTGAAAAGAAAATATGATTGCAACAAAAAGTATCCCAAAAATCATTGTCATTCCCTTTTTTTTGATTTGAAAATATTATAAGCCAAATTAAATTTTTTTTTAAATTATTGCTTTTTGATATTTAAATTTTTTAAGCTATTTTAAAATTTAAAAGGAATTAAATGAAAAAAAATAATGGCAATCCTGTTGTAGAAACAGTTTTAGCTACACTTATCACACTGCCAATTGCGGTGGCATTTACTGTTTTTGGTATCGGTGGAATTTTTACATTTGTATTTTCATTAGAAAATTTTGGTTTAACTGCAATACGCTCTGGTATTTATGCATTTTATGGATTAAATATTTTGGTCGCATTAACAATGCTTGGCATAATTATTAATAGCTTTTTTGAACATCAACTTGTACAAAATTTTATACATTATGCAAGAATTGTAATATTTCTGGTTACAGCTTCCGCAGTTTTAAATTATTTAATTCATGTAGCTATTTATTATTTAAGATCGATTTTTTAAGAATTTTGTTTTATTAAAAAGGTAAAAAATTATGAATTTAAAAAATAGAATTTTAGCACTTTTTCATGCAGAATTTAATGTTTATATGCCATTATTATTAAGCTCATTTTTGATAACTGTTTCGGGAATGCGTCAATTTTTGAATTTACCAACTTATTATTTTTTTCATGCAATTCACGGCGCTCTTTTAGCTTATTTAATTGTTGCAATTATTCAGCAAGTTAAACAAAATGAGCTTATTGCTCGATTAAAGAAAGGATTTTTAATTTTTGCTTATGCAGTTGCATTATTATTGTTCGTTACAGCCTTTGTTAAATTGGTAAAGAACAACATTGAAATTAATAAAAGAGTTGCGCAGCTTATTGAAGAACAGATGGCCCAGCAAATTAATGATCTGTAAATGCAGAAAAGCTAAAATTAAGTCTAATTTTAGCTTTTGAAGCTTATATAAGATTAATTAACGCCTGAATTTATTTACTAAATATACCCTCTACAGATTTATTGGTTTCTTCAGTATATTCAAGTCTTTGTTAGCTTGAAACTTTTGCTGCTGCTTCATCCAATCTAGCGCCATATTCCTGTTTCATTTCTTGCCATATTATATAAAAATTATAATCAAGATTTCTAACAAAACGGTCAAAACCGTCTAAAGAAAACTCTTGAGATTTGTACATCTCAAGAAGCCATTTTTCAATTTTATCTTTGGCTCTTTCAGATGCTAATTGTTCTTCTTGTGACAAATTCCAAGGCCCTTCTTCTCTGCGCAATTTTAAAGCTCCCACTTCTTCTGCTGTAAGGCCTATTTTTCTACGCAATAAGTGCGATGACGATGTAGTTTCATCATTTCTTCTAAAAATAGCTTTTAAGACATCTTTATCTGACGCCTGGTCATAAGCATCTGAAAATAATGCTGATGAAAACAGAAACATAAGTGAAAAAATAGCTTTTTTCATAAGACAAACCCTTGTAAGTTTAAATTGAATTTATTTATTGATGATATATCTAAATACAACTTTGTCAAAATTTTATATTATTGCTTATTTGAAAATATATAAATTAGCTGAAAACTTTTTTGAATTCTTTGGCGATGTTTACAAGCTTTTCTCTCAACTCATCTGACATATCTTTATCACGTTCAATCTCTTCATAAATATCGGGATATACAGATTGAACATAATGAGCATATTTGCCTGCAAAATTGCTAACTTCTTTTAATGAAACGTCATCTAAGAAATGCTTTTTAAATAAATATAAAATTAGAGCTTCATCTACAAAAGAATAATGTTGATATTGTGGCTGTTTTAATAATTGAATAATTATAGAACCACGTTTTAATCTTTCTTGCGAAATTTCATCTAATTCGGCACCAAATTGAGCAAACGCAAGAAGATCATGATATTGTGCCAATTCTAAACCCAACGCTTTTGTTACACGCTTTATTGCCTTAGTTTGAGCAGCGCCACCTACACGAGAAACTGATAATTCAACATTTACAGCTGGACGAATACCTTCATTAAATAATTTTGTATCTAAAAATATCTGGCCATCAGTTATCGAAATTAAATTTGTTGGAATATAAGCTGTTATATCATCGCGCTGAACTTGTGCAATTGGCAATGCTGTCAAAGAGCCACCAGATTTTAATTTTCCTGCACGCTCTAATAATCTAGAATGCAGATAAAAAACATCCCCTGGAAAAGCTTCTCTTCCTGGAGGACGACGCATCAATAATGACATTTCACGATAAGCTACAGCATGATTTGTTAAGTTATCGTAAACAATTAATGCATCTTTACCGATATTTCTAAAATATTCTGCGATTGTACAACCAACATAGGGCGCTAAGTATTGATTTAATACCGGATCACCAGCATCAGCGCCTATTACAACTGTATATTTTAATGCATCATTAACTTCTAATTGCTGAACAATTCTTGCCAAGGAAGCTTGTCTTTGGCCAATTGAAACATAAATACAAAATACATTTTTATTGCGTTGGTTCAAAATTGTATCAATCGCCAAAGCAGTTTTTCCCGTATTTCTGTTTCCGATTATAAGCTCACGTTGCCCTTTTCCAATTGGAACTAGCGCATCAACAACTAAAACGCCTGTCTGCATCGGTTCATCGATTGGAGATCGTTCAATTACACCAGGTATTATAGATTCAATCGGTTCAATCTCTTTTGTTCTTAGTTCACCCAGAGAATCTAATGGTCGTCCAACTGCATTGATTACTCGACCAAGCAGTTCAGTGCCAACTGGAGTTTTAAAAGTTTTATAGGTTCTTTTTACAATTTCTTGTTCTTTGACAGGAGGATCATTATATAAAAGAAAAATTGAGACAAAATCTTCATCAAGATCAAAAATTATTCCCTTGTTGCCGCCTTCAAATTCTACAACTTCTTGATAAATAGCATCTCTTAATCCGTGCACTCTACAAACGTTGTCACCAACCTGTAAAACTATGCCAATTTCCTGTAACTTTCTCTGAGGACCGCCTTTTAAAGTCTCTTCAAAAATCGAAACTAAATCGCTACTTTTTACCTTCATAATGATTCCTCAAGCAACGCTCTTTTTACCTTTTGAAGTTTAGCATAAGCAGAATATTCCCATAAAAAATTAGAACTAAGTGCACGCAATCCAACAATTAATTTTTTATCTACTCTATATTTGTAAATGATATCACTATTACTTAGTTTCATCAAAAATCTTTTTATTGTATAAATTTCAGAATCATTAAGCGTATCTGAAGCCGTAATATCAAAATAGATTTTTTTTGTATAATCTTGAAATTCCCATAAAATAAATTCCAAAATCTCTACAAAAAGAACAATTCTGTTAGTTTCTATTAACATAACTATTAAATTAAAAAATTCTTCTATTAGAGAAAATTTTTTTAGAAATTTATTTATAAAAGTTTTTTTATCTTCTTTAGCGAATGGAAATTCCAGAAGTAGTAAAATATCATTATCTTCAGAAAGAATATCATGCGCTTGCATGATATTAAAAAATTCTGATTCTGTTATTTTATCTGCATATAAATTAACAAAAGCTTGTGCATATCTACTAGCTAACTTATCTTTTCCATTCATAATTTATTTCATAAAACCTAATAAATCATTCATATATTTTTTAGATTTTTTTTCATCCTTAAATATAGCTACCAACTTAGCTTCAGATTCCTTAATAACCGCTGGAATAACAGTCTTTTTTGCAATAAATTTATCAAAATTTTCTTGTTGAAATACTCTTTTATCGTTAATTAAAATTTCAATTTTTTGTGCTGATAAAGCTTCATTCTCTTTTTGCAAAATACAACTATTATTCCAGTTTGATAATTTATCATCTAAATTTTTGATTTCATGCTTATTTTTTTCTATGTCAAAATCAAGCTTTTCTATTTCTGTGGAATTAAATTTAATCTTATCTCGCAAAGACACAATATAATTTAATTTATCCTGCAATGCTAATTTTATTCCTGGTAAAGAGCTTTTTCGGAAAAAATAGCCCATAATAAACAAAATTATTAAAAAATTTATAAACTTAAAAATAATTTCTACAATCGAATTGCTTTCAACCCACATTTTCCAACTTCTTTACTAATAAATTGTTAAGCTCTGAAACCAACTCTTTATTATCAACTTTATTTTCTACAATAGATTTTATCTTCAATTTTCTAAAATATATTTTAAAACTGCAATCTTGAATATATTTAAAAAATTTAATTTTAGCCTCTTTCCAGAGATTTAAAATAGAATTGTTTTTTGCTTCTATTATAACTTCTAAATCATACTTTTTATCTTCAAGAATTTTTTTGTCTGATTCTTTTTTTAAAAGAATATCTATTGCTGGTTTTAAAAAAAATCTACGCAATATAAAAAATGATATTAGAAAATTAAAAATTTGAATAATAATTGTAAAATTTGGCTGAATTTGCATTATTTACCGAAAAATATCAATAAAAATCCTATTAATAGAGCATAAACTGCGCACGCTTCAACGAAGCTGATTGAAAGCAAAAGAGTCATTCTGACTTTGTTTGCGCTTTCAGGGTATTTGCCTATCATTTCACACCCCTTTTTGGCGATAAGGCCCATTCCTATCGAAGGCCCTAACGTTCCTATAGCTATGGCAAATGCTGCTCCAAATAGAGCTGCTGCTCTTGCGATATAGTACCCATTAGCTGAATCCATATGGTCCCTTTCGAAAATTAATTATTTTTCAATATAAGTATTTAAATTTACTTTATTTAGGGAATTAATTTTATAATCTAAATTATAAAAATTTGCAATAGTTTTAATATGTTTGAACTGTTCATCAATATCAGATTCAAAATCTTTATTGCAATCTAAAACCAAAACCGGAATGTCTTTTAAATATTCTGAAATTCCAACTTTGTTAATTAACCATGATTCATGTTTATCATGTAATCTTTTTAAATATTCTAAACCAACTGGAGATTCTTCTTGTCGTTGTCTTATTTTCAGTCTATTTAAACAGATTTCTGGATCAGTTTGTAAGTAGATAAAACCTGTAGGCTTAATAGTGTAATTATCGACTAACCAAGAAAACCATTCTTTATAAAGTTCCCATTCTAATTCTGACATTACGCCCATTTCAAAACAATTTTTTGCAAAGCAATATATGTCTGAATAGACTGAGCGTTCTATTACTAAAAAATCAGAGAGCGCTTTTTTTGCGCTCTCTTCTTGCTCTAGGATTCTTGTTACAAAAGCATAACTTTGAAATGTATATGACCATCTTTTAATATCAGAATAAAATTTATCTAAAAGATTGTGTTTACCAACTTTTTGCCATTTTTTTATAGGCTCTACTACAGGTTCTATATCTAAATAGCTATCTACAATTTTTAAAAATGTAGATTTACCCGCACCAATATTACCCTCTATAATTAAACGTTTCTTGTTGGAACTTAACATTCGTATTTTTCCCAATTAAAAATAATTATATTAATAATTTTAATAATTCTCAAAAAAAATCCAACATAATTAATAATAAAAGTTTTTATACCAAATATTTTCTTTGTTTTTGAATAAAAATTAATTTTCTGTAAAGTTAAAGTGAGTTTTTCTTTATAAAAGCTTTTTCTTTAGGATAAAAATCTAAAATAAGATGAAACTATCAAGAATTTTTAGCTTTATTTTTTTATTTGCAGCATTTTCCACCTACGCGTTTGATGAAGAATCCTTAGAAAATGACCCTGATTTTATCTGGCTTCAAGATGATTCATTAACTGAAGCTATATCAAATAGTGTAATGCCAGCAAAATCAATTTCACCTGATGCCGCACTTGCAGCGTTAATCGCAGCTAATGCGCCAGTAATTTTAGGCTGCAATTTATATTTAAGAACTAATCCACTAAATACGCGTTTAATAACAACTTTACCAACATTTTTAATATTTCATTCAAATTTTAAAGATTATTGCAAATTTTATCGTCTATATCTTTTTTATAACCAGACTGCAATGATGCTTTTCACAAAAAAATGTCCTTATATAAAAAGCTATCTTGCAATAGACAACCAAAATTTATTAGATGTTATAATGTCTAGTGATCTTGGAATACCAAGTAATCTTCCAGATATTCTTTCACTCTTTAAAAATATAAAAATTGAAGAAAGAAAGCTTGGCTTGATGTTTCAATATTTAAAAAATTGGAATAAAACCAGTTTTGAAATTGATATACCATTCTTATATCAGGAAAGAAATTTTATTCTAACAGAATCTGAAATTGCGGATATAAAAGCATCAAACGCTTTTCCTTCAGGCGAAAGCAATAAGGTAGAAGAATCTGCAATAAGAAAACAGGTAGTTGCAGATCTAATTGGCTTTAGTGATATAAAATTAAAGCTGGGCCAACAGTTTGTAAATGATCCGTATACAATCATAATTGGCGGATTAGAATTATATGTTCCTACAGCATTTGCATTAAAAAAGGGTTTAGTTGGTTCTAATTTCAGCAATGATACTGAACAGCCAACATTAAATGTTACAGAATTAATTGATCTTTTTGTAAACGGACCAACGCAAGAAGCAATAGATTTTGCCTTAGATTTTTTGAAAAAGGCTTCTAATAGATTAGCAGCTATGACAATTCAGTCAGAGTTGGGCGATAATAAACATTTTAGTTTAGACGTATGGGCAGAAGGGCGCTTTGAATTTAGTGATATATTCCATATAAACACGTATGGCAATATAAAATATACTTTTCCGAAAAAAGAGATTCGATATTTCTTAATAAAAAAAGATCCATGTTCATCATGTTTTACAAATGAAAAATATCAAGCCGATTTAGACAGTGATAATCAAGCATTAATTCAATGTGATTTAAATTTTCTTGAACAGCAGGCGATTAATACTCTATTTCCTAGTGCATTAAGTACTAACGTAAAGCCAGGTTTTTCTGCAGAATTTGCATTAACATTTCACGTAACAACACAATTATGGCACATTGCATTAGGATATGATATTTGGGCTAAACAGCATGAAAAATTAACGATATTAGATTGTAACCCTGGCCAATTTAATCTACCAATTGCAAGAGCACCGCAGCCCTATCAGAGCAAAATTTTTGGAAGATTATACAAAGAAATCTCCAAAAAGAAGTTTGATTTCTTTGTAGGTTTACAAGGCGATTACACAATTGACTCTTCTGGGATCGGCCAAGATTTCACTGCGGCAATAAGTTTTGAATTTAATTTTTAACTTCCCCAGGCAGCAGCGTCAGCGATACTTAAATTAGGATTTGAGGGATCAGGCATAAGCGCAACTAATTGACCATTGTAATTCTTCACATATTTAGCGCTATATGTATCTGAACATACATCTATCCCATTCTTTTGCATATATGCATCGATTTTTTTGTAGGCTTTGGACTTTTTGTATTTTTTATTCACATAATCAGCAATATCCGCGTTCATACTAGTTCTTAAGGCACTCAAATGGTCTTTATCTATTTCTATATCATCAGGACCGACATCCTCATTTGCTATTCGATAATTTATTGTATCAATCTTATTTTGTAGGTCCGCTTTCTTGTAATCAAAATCTTTACTTAGATTGGTCTTTGCATCAGCTTGTTCCTTTGCCGAAATAATATTGTTAGATGCTGAAAATGCTGACCTGAAAATAGCTTTGTTTATATCAAAATTTGACAACACAGTAGACCTATAGCCAGTGTGCGAATCATTACCACACCTATTACAAGTTAAAGTATCATCATTACAGAAGCAATCAGCACAATTGCTTACAAAGCATTGATCACACGTAATCGGTATAGATATCAAATCCAGAGTTGTAACAGAAAGCAAAAGTGCCATAATTACAAATTTAATTGAATTATTCTTCATATTTCACCTCACATTTTAAAAGGCCAAATTTGACCCTATACTTAAACATATTTTTAGTATATCAGGGCCACAAGCGTGATTTCAAGGGTTTTTTTTGAGCTTTTTTCAAAAATTACTATTCAAATCTGTAAAATCGCCTAAAAAACCTATTCAACCGTGACAGATTTAGCTAAATTTCTAGGCTTATCTATTTCACAGCCCCGTTCTTTTGCAAAGTAATAAGATATAAGCTGCATAGCACCACTCATCATAATT
>Ga0155637_115_pt1 | contig 9283 bp, 8 predicted proteins | sample RifCSPhighO2_12_FD_107294 | JGI IMG/M metagenome (GOLD analysis project Ga0155637, IMG submission 107294) | candidate division TM6 bacterium RIFCSPHIGHO2_12_FULL_32_22
CATTAACTGAACTTAGTAAAAAAGCTGGATTAAATGAAAACGCGTGGAAAGAAAAAGGGGCTGAATTTAAAGTTTTTTCAGCCCTAAATATAATCAAAACTTAGAAATTGACTCCGCCTTTAGCTATTATACCCCATTGACTAACTGCAGCATCACTACTACCAAATTCAGCTTCACCGCCAATTAAGACAAATGGCTGCCAAGTACATTCACACCAGTTGTATCCAAAAAATCCAAATATTTTATTTGAATGTGCTCCTGGATGCAATGCGCTGCAAACATCTAAATCATCATCAGTTAAATAACTGCCAGTTGTAAATGAAGTTGTAGTACCTGCTGTTGAAATATCTGAAGTTGGTGCATTAGCGTTATTTCCTGTAACGCCTGAAGTTGTTGTTCCATCCCACAGGCTTAGGCCTTGTAATGCATATTTATTTTTATCTATTTCAAAGCATCGGTATCTTGCATGTTCACGCGATCTGCCCCATAATTCATATCCAAGTCCCGACATCAAGCAATTACAATTCCATTGCAACATTACAGCGAGTGCACCTTCAATTGAAGCGCCCACTTTTAAATCACCTGTTGAAATGTTTGCAACTCTTTCTTGACCAACAACTTGATTTGAAGAGTTATATGTTTTAAGCATCAAATATTGTGACCAAGTTCTATCTTCTATACTCAAATTTTCAGGTTTTATACTTAAAGTTCGTTTATTGCAAGCAGGAAAAATTGTTGTCATATACGCGTCTAAGAAAACAGAAACTGTTTGTGTAGCATCACAATTTTGCCAAATTTCATATGCGGCATTTGTGATACTTCCAATTTCTAATCTTCTGTAGTTACCTACTATTGGTTCAAACATATATTCTGCGGTAGGTTTTGTGCCAACTGGCGCTACAAATAGTAGACCTGATGCAAAGTGCCAACACTCTCTTCTAAACCAATCATAACCCCAAGTAAAACGAATATTTGCGACCGAAGTTGCTGTCTGTTTACCACAAATTTTAGCATATTTTAAAACTGGAAGATCTCCAACAGCTTTATCACCCTTTAATGCGTCTTTAAACGTATTGTAAACTTTGGCAAAATCTGCTGACGCTCCATACAAGTTACCGTCTAAAAACGCTGACGGATCGCCAGTTTGAGAATCTATCAAACCTACGTCAAAAGAAGTTCTAACAAATGGAATATCTAAACGTGCCCACATTCCACAAAAAAGTGAATCTAATCCTAGATAAACATTTAAATCTACAATAAAATCATTTTTCTTTGGACAGAAAGATACTGTACCTGAACCAGTATAACCCCAGTTATATCCATTAAGATCTAAATTATTTGTATTAGTAGCTGGCGTTGGATTTAGCCCGTAGCTCATAGTTGCATTGCCTGTTGAACTGAACCATTTGCTAATATTTCTGTCACTGCCATTAAACATCTGTTGATATTCAACTGCAACAGTTCCTACACCATAAAAACATTCATTGCCAAATTTGTGAATTTTTTCTTCGACACCCATTAATTGGCGCGCTAAATTAGAACCCTGTGAACGTGGAACATAAACGTTTTTGCCATAAATATGGCCGCTTCTGGATAATACTGTGCATGGTTCATCACACAATTGTATACATGCACAAGAACAAGATTGATCATCTGCCTTAATAATCGGCGTTAATAACGCAGTTACCAATACAAATGACAATAAACACTTTGTCAGATTCATCTATACTCCTCTTTTAAACAAGATAAAAAGAATCACTTTTACCATATAGCAAAAATGATCATACATTTGAAAATATATTTTGGAAAGTATAAAGTTTTAATTCTAAACAAATATAAATCACTTCATTTTACGTCAACAAGTTATCCACAAAATTCTTTAATAAATTTTACAAATATATTCTTGCCGTTTATAAGTTGAGCTACAGGCACAGATTCATTAATTCCATGTATATTGTCTTCAATAGCAAATGGCGTTAGACCTACGCCCTTAATTCCTAAAGCTTGGTAAAATCTCAAGTCACTAGATGCTTCAAAAAAATGCGGCTTAACTTTTAAGTTAAAGCTTTTAATTGCTTTAGATAAAGCCTTATATAAGTCAGTTTCATAATCATCTATTTCAGGCTCTTCATCCGCTTGAGCAAGAATTTTGTAAGATAAATTATTATAACTTTTTAATAATTTATCTAGAATGTTTATAATTTCTTGTTTCTTCATCGCTGGAGGAACACGAATATCAATAGTAGCTTCAGCAATTTCAGGTACCATATTTAGAGATACTTTTCCTGTATCATCTTTTACACCGGAAGTCAGTGAAGTAATATTGCATGATAATAATTCACCTGCTTGTTTATTAGAAATTTGATTTTGTTGTTGAACGTGGATTTCCAATATTTTATTCAAAAAAGAGATAATATCATGACTGGCATTATTGCACATTAAATGAGAACCATGAGCAAGTTCTCCTTTAGCTGTAATACGAATTTGGATAGGTTTTCTTTCTGCTACTTTTATATCAAGAAAATCTGAACTTCCTGATGCATGTCCTTCATCAACCACGTACCCTATATTTAATTTTTTGAATGCATCGGTATTAACAAACTCTTTTGTACCCTTAAAACCTCCTACTTCTTCATCAGGAACTACAAAAATATAAATTGATCTTTTTGGATTAAAGCCCTGTTCTTTCAATTCTTTTAGCGCAAAATAATGCACCGCACCAATTCCCTTCATATCTTGAGCGCCCCGGCCGATAATATTACCATTATGAATTTCTGCTGCAAATGGTGGTGCAATCCAGCCATTATCTTTCGCTGGCACCACATCCATATGATGATTGAATGCAATAGCTGGCAATGTTTTATCAGAACCTTCAAGTTTTATTATTAAAGCTTTATTTTGTGACGGCAAAATGATTTCTTGATAAATAAAACTATCTTTTTCAGCCTGATTTTTTAAGAAACTAATAGCGTTTCCATAATCTGGATGAGGATGCGAGGTATTAATTCTTATATAATCTTGTAAAAAGTTAACCAAATTATTATTTAAATCACTATTTTTTTTATTTTTGATAAGCAAGAATGAAATACCCATTGCAGCGGCTAAAATAAGAATCAGTAATATTAACTTTGATAATCTACTCATATCTATCCTTTAAAATATAAGTTAAAACACAACCAACACCTGGAATTGATTGATCATCGGGCAAAGGTTTCAATTCTGTTGATTCAGAATCAAAACATGGCATAAAAGCTCTATATCTAAAATGTAATATTTTTGCAATATCACTATTAGTAACAGATTCTAAAAATTTTCTAAATGATTTTAATATACTTGTAGATCTATCTAAATGATGGCCTGGAAACTCGCCGGCATTTGAATCAGTCAAACCATATACCAAAGATAAACTGCTATGATGCTCAATTTCTGCGCGCACTAATTCAGAAACAAAATTTAGTGCAAAATCAGTTAATTTAGTGCTAATACCTAAACCGCGCTTATCATCTCTTGTAAAATCGCCACCAGTATAAATAGATAACCCTGGAGCAATTTCCAATTCATCAGAGATTACAAATTCTAATTTATCTGTAATGCTGCCCCCAAAAAGTTTTTCACCTCGACCAATACGAAGTTCATTTTTTAATATTTCATCTTTTTGATTCTCTTTAATCAAAAACAGCTTTTTATAAGCGATTATTTCATCTGAATCTTCAGCAACAAATATAGAACCAGATTCTATATTTTTAATTAGAACATCGCGACGAAACCTTTTTGGAAGAATAACGATCTTCTTAGAGTCTTTAATAGCATGTCTCTCAATTAATTCTAATAACTTAGATAAATCATCTAACGTTGCCTTCCTATAAATTTCTGAACTAAACAAACTAATAGATATAATATACAAATATAAAAACTTGAAATTCATAATATTTCCTTAAATTATAAAATAAAATCTAAAAAATCTTTGATTATTTTAAATTAGATGTCGGCCCAAAGGCCAAGAAATATTAGAAATAGAACAGAATGCCAACTTTTTGGCATAAAAATGACTATTGCCAGGGACAAGCCAAGCAATAAACTGAATAAAAAAACTTATTAGATAAGAACATCCAAACTCCCTATTTAACCTCACTTAGTATTTATAATAGCTCAAAATATACAAATTGCAAATGGTATTAAATTATACCCTATTAATCAGATTATTTATAGCACTTATTATATTTTTTTCTATAGCCTTATCCACAAAACTATTATCAGAATTAAATGCTTTCCATATAGCTGGTATTTTAACATTATCTTTCTGCATTTTTAATTTAAGTTCATTAGATATATCTTCAAAATGCTTGATAGCATAGCTACCGCCAGATTTACCTCCAGAATAGCCTATAAATAAAACTGGTTTATCTTTCCATTCGTGAAATAGAACATCTATAGCATTTTTTAAAACTGCGGGATAACTACGATTATATTCCGGAACTATTATTATAAATGCATCTGAGCCTGATACTTTTTTAGACCATTTTGCAACATTTGGATTATTTCTCTTTTGAGTGCTGGAAGGTGTCGCCGCTTCAGACAAAAATGGCAAATCATATTCTTTAATATCAACTATTTCAAAATTATGTTTATCTTTTGGTGCAAGATTTTTAATTGCGTTAGCAACTTTTAATGATGATCGCCCTTCACGCGTACTGCCTGTTATAATTGATATATTTTTTGAAAATAGTGAAACTGAAATAGAAAGTAAAAATAATATTTTTTTATGCATAATAGTCCTAAAATAAAATTTATTTTAACTAATCTAAAACATTATGCAATCTAGATATTAAATAATATGGTATAGAAATAAGCTTATATTTAATAACATCACCTTCATAATCTTTAACTTCTATATCAACTTTACTTGGTAAATCGCTATTAATACGCGCAGCTAAATCTAATTTTTTTAATTTCATAAAAAGATGTAATGATTTTAATCCACCACTACTTCCTGATTTTATCTCAATTGGCAACACCCTACCTTTATATTGCATAAGATAATCAATTTCAGCATTAGAACTTTTTTCGCTTCGATGCCAATAAAACAGAACGGGATCTAAATAAAATGGAAATATCGTTCTTAATAATTGCCCAGCGACCTGCTCTGAAATTCCACCCTTATTTACCAAATCTAAATCTGATACACCTATTAATTTATCTAATGAAAGTCCTAATTGTGCAGAACACAATCCTACATCTAGAAATATAACTTTAAGATATTTTTCCTGAATTTCAGCTCCTAATGGAACTCCATTTCCCGCGCTGCCATATACTTTATGACAGATTCTAGCTTTAGAAAGTAAATCTAGAGCTTGTTTAATGGAATTAGTCTGTACATCCGGGTTTACTTTGCTATACATAAACTTTTGGCCAAGAAAAAATGGAACTGAAACCATTGTTTCATTTATACGATCAACAGACAGTCGGCCATTATATTTGTTAAAATCATCACGATAAGTCGCTAATATATCATTATGAATCTGACTCACATCCTCTAAAGAATTATTACTTATCCAGCTTTTTACAGCTTGAGGCATTCCACCAATAATAATATATTCTTTAAATAGATTCATTAATTCATTGTGGATGGCTATAGGAATGCTAATATATAGACTAAATTTTTCTATATAATCTACTAATCTATTTTTGTCCTTAGCCTCCAAAAATTCCATAAATGACATCGGCTCCAAATATAGATAATTTATTCTGCCTACAGGCATACTAAATAAATGATCAGCTAAAACAAATTCTAATAATGAACCAGCTGCTATAACCGGCAATTCTGGCATATCTTCCGCAAACCAACGCAATTTGGATAAAAGCTCTGGCGCAGCTTGTATCTCATCTAAAAACAGAATAGCGTTTTTTTTATCTATCTTGCCAAACGAAGCGCTTAAATTAACCAAAATTTGTTCTGGATTATTAGATTCAAATAGCGTAATGGCTTCAGGCTTTTTTTCTAAATTTATCTCTATTAATTTCTTTTTGTTAATTTCAGCTAGATTACGCACTATCCAAGTCTTTCCAACTTGTCTTGCGCCTCGAATTACAAGTGGCTTCCTATCTGAAGATTTTAGCCATTTCTCAAGAAATATAGTGCAACTTCTTTTCATTTTTTTTCTCCTTTAAAAGAAATATACACTAAACCGAATGGATAAGTCAAGAAAAGACAAGGGTCTTTTTGTGAGTAGCTCATAAAAAGAGGGGGTTGTTTTTACCACCTTCTCTGTAAAAATGCCAAACACTCAATATGTGGCGTATGAGGAAAAAAGTTATAACCCCTAAGAAACTTAATCTCATAATTATCATGCAATAAAGATAAATCATTAACAAATGTTTCATGATTGCAGGATAAATAGATTATATATTTTGGAAGATATTTTTTTATTGAATCTATTAATTGTGGAGTTAATCCGCCTCTTGGAGGATCAACAACTAAAATATCTGCTTTTTGTACAAGCTCTAATGCGTTATTAATATCAGACTCATAAAATTCATAATTTGTTATGTTATTAATTTGTGCATTCTTTAAAGCGAATTCTTTTGTTCCTGATGAAATTTCAACGCCAATAACTTTTTTAAATTTATCAGCTAAAAGTAATCCTATTACACCGACGCCTGCAAATAGATCTACCAAAGTTGAATCTTCAAGTTTTTTATCATCTAGCAATTGCTTAATGTCAGAAATTGCCCTTTCAAACATCGGAATATTTATTTGGAAGAAGTGATCAAAATCAAAGTAAAAACTTTTTTCTAAAACTTTTTCTTTCAATTCAGAGTCGCCAATTTTTGTTATTATTTCATAAGAATCTGCTTTTGGAATAGCAAAAATAATAGATTTTAAATTTTCTGAAATTAATTTTTGTGCTTCTGCTTCTGTTTCTATGCTTTTTATAGCATCTTTTTCAAGGCACAATAACGCTACAACCCGCTCATATGGTTCGACTTCGCTCACCATGAGCGGCCGCTCGTCCTGCCTGCCCGGCGTAGCCTTGGCGAAGACTGGAGCTTGTCGAAGGATACGAGCAATTTTCGAAAGCGATCTATTATTAAAACTTCTTAAAATTATGTATCTAAGTTTATCAACTGAAATACCAGATTTATTTAGAAAATATAATATTTTTTTAGATTCAGCATTTATAACTTCAGAAAAAATAGATGAGTTTTGAACTGGTATCTTTTGCCAACTTTCACCTTGGCTATAAAATGCATAACTTAATTTTTCATCATGCAAGCAGAACTGCATTTCAGCTTTGTTTCTGTAATTCCAAGAATCCTGTTCATCTTGTGACACAACTTCAAATTTATCTATCTTAATAAATTTATTAAATTCTGATTTTACTATCTCACTTTTATATATATTTTCTTGCTTAAAATCCAAAATCTGCCAAACAGAGGAACTTAAATATGAATCAATATCTTTAGGCTCAACTCTAAATTTAGAAGCTTCAATTACTTTATCTATAACTGCATAAATATTTTTTTTATTTTGTTTGATTATTCTTACAGAAACAACCTCATTTGGTAACGCACCAAGAATTTTATATTTGTTGCCCTTTGAATCTTTGGCTATACCAAAGCCTCTAGAATCTATAGATGTTATTTTTAATAGCATATATATCCATTTGTGATTGTTATATATGTAATTATACTCTTTAATAAAATTAAATAACATGAAAGCCATCATGCTGAAGAAAATATATGCTGTTTTGCTATTAATCACAAATTCGCTCTTATCGTCAGAGAATAGTTTAATAGATAAGGCGCGAGTTTTTTATATGACAACTAGAGATATAGATGGCGCTGATGAACAGCTAATTAATGCATTACACTCAGAGGATATCGATGCGGGATTCAACAGTGACAAAAGCAATGTATTATTATTAGCGGTATATTCAGGTCACGGAGGCAAAAATCTGCGATTCGTTAAATCATTAATAGAGGCTGGTGCTGATGTTAATAACTTAAATGCGCTTAATAGTGACCCATTTGGCATGACTGAATTTCATTACCAATGTGATCAATCTCAATCTTGTAAAGAACAATTTGAATTGCTAAAATCGACAAAACAAATTCAAGATCAAATAAATTCTGCAATTGAACGGAACCGACCATCAGATATAAATTCAAGATCACCCTTGGAGCTTTCGATGACTTTAAATTTTCTTATAAATAAACTTAGAAGAGAATTAAATTCTGTAACTCATAATAAAAATAGAATTTCATGTATGGAAAGAATGCTAAAGGGGGTTGCGGGTGAAGTTGCTTCAGAATTTAATCAGCTAATAATAACGTCCTCAGATAATATAGAAAGTTCAGTTAAAGATTTACTGAATAAAAAGTTTAGATTTACCAATTTGGAAAGTGATTCAGGTCGGTTATTTGTTGATCTGGCCCTAAGTGAATTACGCGATCAAGCATCCCAAGCTGGACCTGCATAAATAACATTATAAATTATCACAGGCATGACATGTTTTTTCAAAAATTATGGCAGCGGTACACCAGATAGGAATGTAATCCAAACGAATCAAATTATCTACGGCATATTTTTTGCCTCTATAATATTTCTCCCATGGTGCATGGCCAATCAATTTCTGTAATAATTTGCCGCTAGTGTATTCAATACCATAGATCATAGAAACATATATTAAATATCTGATCAAAGCATTGAATTTTTTAACTTTGGGATAAACTAAACGATAAATTGGATAAATAGATGCATATACAGGAATCATCCAAAGATATGTATGACCTTTAAAGCGCTTATCTTTTTTTTGAATATAATGAGATAAGGCAGTAAAAACCACCTCACAACTAGTACCAACAGCAGAAGTAAAAAGCATATTTCTAACATATTTTTTTGGATCAGATGAATTAGCACAACTATTTGTAATAGATAAAGATGGATATATTAAAAAACATAGAAAAACTGTTGCTGATAGGTATTTCATAAGATGAAATTTGCCACTTAAAATTCTGAAAGTCAATGATAAAGCTGCATAATGAGGCGCCAATTGTTTTTTTAATTAATTTTTGGGAGATTTATATCCATCATTTTTTTAATCAGCTATTTTTTTTTGCGTGCTTGAACACGAACTGTATCGATAGCAACAGGTCGCTTTGTAGGAATATCTTTTTTTATTTTAGACAAGGTTACGATCACTTGAGCTTTGACTTTTGATATTTTCTTTGGACTTACTTTGATAGTAACATCTTGACCTAAGATAGTTAAAAAACGAAAAAG